>Ga0163154_10003811_pt1 | contig 20446 bp, 16 predicted proteins | sample OliLakLV19MP9P1_FD_148649 | JGI IMG/M metagenome (GOLD analysis project Ga0163154, IMG submission 148649) | Freshwater microbial mat bacterial communities from Lake Vanda, McMurdo Dry Valleys, Antarctica - Oligotrophic Lake LV.19.MP9.P1 | ecosystem: Environmental > Aquatic > Freshwater > Lake >...
CACCTGCTTCAGTTGCGCCTGCAGGCGCAACTGAAGCAGGTGTGCCCCAAAGTGGATGCGGCTGGCAGCCAGCGGGCCACCTGCGAAGGTTTGCTCAAGCCGGCAGCCAAGTCCGCGGTCTGATTTTTGCTGCTCTGTTGCTGCTTTTGCTGCTCGCCATTCCAGACATCACCCGAACATGAAGCCACTCGACGAACTGGGCCGCGCGAGACGCCGGCTTGCCACTGTGCTGGCGGCAACACCGTGGGCCGGTGTGGCCTACGCAGCCACCGCGCCGGCCGTGCCCGCAGCAGGCACGGCTCCCTCGGCGCCAGCCGACGCCGGCCAGGACACCACCGGCCGTTGGGTGCACGCCTTTGCCCAATACGGAACACCCAAGTACGGCCCCGAGTACACCCACTTCGGCTACGTCAACCCCGACGCCCCGCGCGGGGGCACGCTGCGGCTTCGCAACCCAGACCGCCGCACCAGTTTCGACAAGTACAACCCCTTCACCACCCGCGGCAATGCACCAGCCGGCGTGCTGACCTGGATGTTCGAAGGTCTGGCGCACCTGGCCGCCGACGAACCTTCCACGATGTACGCGCTGCTGGCCGAGGCCATTCTGGTGGCGCCTGACTTTTCATCGGTCAGCTTCCGCATCCGACCTGAAGCCAAGTTCTCCAACGGCGACCCGGTGCTGGCCGCCGACGTGGTGCACAGTTTCCAGGCGCTGTCGGGCAAAGGTGCATCGCCCACCTACCAGACCGTCTTGTCGGGCATTGCCCGCGCCGAAGCGCTGGACGCGCGCACGGTGCGCTTCGATCTGCGCGAAAAGACACGCGACCAGGTCTTCGTGGCCGGCACCATTCCGGTCTTCAGCCGCAAGTGGGGCGACGGCAAGAAGCTGGACGAGGTGGTCACCGACTACCCCATCGCCGCCGGCCCCTACGTGATTGCCAAAGTGGACATGCCGCGGCGCATCGAATTCGAGCGCAACCCCAACTACTGGGCTGCCAACTTGTCGGTGCGGCGCGGTCACTTCAACTTCGATCGCGTGATCTACCGCAACTACACCGATCAGGCGGTGTCGCGCGAGGCCTTCAAGGCCGGCGAATTCGACATGCTCAAAGAATACGGTGCCCGTTCCTGGGTGCGCCAGCACAAGGGGGTGAAGTGGGACGACAAGCGCATCCTGAAGCAGTCGCTGGTTACCGGCTACGGCCAGCTGATGCAGATCTACGCCATCAACATGCGCCGGCCGATCTTCCAGGACATGCGGGTGCGCGAAGCGCTGGTCTACACCTACGACTTCGAGAACGTCAACAAGACGGGGCTGTTCAGGCGCGCCAACAGCCTGTTCAACAACAGCATCTTTGCTGCCGACGCCATGCCCGGGCCGGGTGAGCTGAAGCTGCTGGAGCCTTTCCGCGCCCAGTTGCCGCCGCGGGTGTTTGGCCCTGCCTACACGGCGCCGCGCAACGACAGTTCGCCGGGCGCGCTGCGCGCCAACCTGCTGAAAGCGCGAGCCTTGCTGGAAGAAGCGGGCTGGAAGCTCGATGGCAGCGGCGTGTTGCGCAACGCCAAGAACGAGCCCTTCGAGTTTGAGTACCTGATGCCGCGCGAAGGAAGCAACAACGACTGGATCAACCTGCTCAAGAAGCTGGGCATCACCTTGAAGGAACGGGTGGTCGACTTCGCGCTGTACCGCACGCGGCTGCAGAAGTACGACTACGACATGGTCGCGCTGGCCGGTGGCGACTTCACGATCCCCGATGCCGGCACCTTGCAGGCCATCCTGGGTTCGAAGTCTTTCGACGAGCCCGGCAACAGCAACTTCCGCGGCGTCAAAAGCAAGGCCGTGGACTCGGTGATCGAAGCCGTGGGCCGGGCGCAGACCATGGAGCAGCTGCAGGACGCCTGCCGCGCGCTGGACCGCATCGTCACCTGGAGCTTCTTCCAGATTCCCGACCTTTTCCTGAATGTCGAGAACATCTCGTACTGGGACAAGTTCGGCATTCCCAAGGTGCAGGCGCTGTACTTCAACGCCGACACCTACTTCACCGCCATCAACGAATTCGGCCCCTGGCCGCTGTGGACCTGGTGGGACAAGAGCCTGGGCAAAAACGCCGTGAAGACCGCGGAAGGGAAGCGCTGAATGCTGGCCTACATCCTCAAGCGCATCCTGCTCATGGTGCCCACGCTGCTGGGCGCGCTGACCATCACTTTCATCGTCATGCAGTTTGTGCCTGGCGGCCCGGTGGAGCAGATCATGGCCGAGGCGCAAGCCTCACAACGCGGCGGTGGTGAAGGTGGCGGCGGGGGCTACAAGGCCGGCCGCGACATCGACAAAAAACAACTCGAAGAACTGAAGAAGATGTACGGCTTCGACAAGCCGGCGCATGTGCGCTACTTCGAGATGCTGGCCAGCTACGCCCGTTTTGACCTGGGCAAGAGCTTCCTGCAGAACAAAGAGGTCTGGCAGCTGATCAAGGAAAAGCTGCCGGTCTCCATCTCGCTGGGTTTGTGGAGCTTTCTCATCGCCTATGCGATTTCCATTCCGCTGGGCATCACCAAGGCCGTGCGCGAAGGTTCGCGCTTCGACACCGTGACCACGCTCTTTGTGCTGCTGGGCTACGCGATTCCGGGCTTCGTGCTGGGCCTGCTGCTCATCGTGCTGTTTGCCGGCGGCACCTACTACGACTGGTTTCCCCTGCGCGGCCTGACCAGCGACAACTGGGAAGAGCTGTCGTGGCCGGCGCGCATCGCCGACTACTTCTGGCACCTGGCCTTGCCGCTGACCTGTCTGGTGATCGGCAGCTTTGCCACCTTGACCATGCTGACCAAGAACACCTTCGTCGAAGAGATCCGCAAGCAGTACGTGCTGGTGGCGCGGGCCAAGGGCCTGAGCCAGGAGCGGGTGCTCTACAAACACATCTTCCGCAACGCGCTGATCCCGTTGGTCACCGGCTTTCCGGCTGCGGTGGTGGGCGCGTTCTTCACCGGTGCGCTGCTGATCGAGACGCTGTTTTCGCTGGACGGGCTGGGCCTGCTGGCCTATGAAAGCGTGGTGCGGCGCGACTACCCGGTGGTGCTGGGCTCGCTGTACTTGTTCACCCTGATCGCGCTGGTGGTCAAGCTCGTTTCCGATCTGCTGTACGTGGTGGTTGACCCGCGTGTGCAGTTTGCCAGCGTGGCCAAGTAGGGAGCCCCCGCATGAGTTCCGTCCTCACGCCCACGGGCGATGTCCTGAATACCGATGTGCCGGCACCGACAGCGGCCAAGCCGCTGTCGCCCAACCAGCGCGCGTGGGCGCGCTTTCGACGCAACAAGGTGGGCTACGTTTCGCTGTGGGTCTTCTTGGTGATGCTGGTGGCGGCCACCTTTGCCGAGCTGATCAGCAACGACCGTCCCATCGTGGCCAAGATCAACGGCCAGTGGTATGCGCCGATGTTCAACAACCCCAACGAGAGTGCGCTGGGCGGCGACTTCGGCACCCCGGCCGACTGGAAGGATCCTTTCATCACCGACTTGCTGGCCAAGCCCGGCAACTGGGCGCTGATCACGCTGAACCCGCACTCGGCCAATTCCACCGACTACTTCAACAAGGCACTGCCGCCAGCCGAACCCAGCGCCAGCAACTGGGTGGGCACCGAAGGCAACGGGCGCGACATGGTGGCGCGACTGCTGTACGGCTTTCGCGTCAGCATCTGGTTTGCGTTGGCGCTGACGCTCACCGGCACGCTGATCGGCATTGCCGCGGGTGCGGTGCAGGGTTACTTCGGCGGCAAGGTCGATCTGGTGCTGCAGCGCTTCATCGAGATCTGGGGCTCGGTGCCCGAGCTCTACCTGCTGATCATCTTTGCGTCCATCTTCGAGCCCTCGCTGCTGCTGCTGCTCATCCTGCTCAGCCTGTGGGGCTGGATGGGCCTGTCCGACTACGTGCGCGCCGAGTTCCTGCGCAACCGCGGGCTGGAATACGTGAAGTCGGCGCGAGCGCTGGGTTTGAGCAACACGCAGATCATCGTGCGCCACGTGCTGCCCAATTCGCTCACGCCGGTGATCACCTTCCTGCCCTTCCGCATGAGCGGCGCCATCCTGGTGCTGACCTCGCTGGACTTCCTGGGCCTGGGTGTGCCCAGCACGGTGCCTTCGCTGGGTGAATTGCTCAAGCAGGGCAAGAACCAGCTCGACGCCTGGTGGATCATCGTGCCCACCTTCTTGCTTCTGGTGCTGACGATGCTGCTGCTCACCTTCATCGGCGACGCGCTGCGCGACGCTTTCGACACGCGGAAATCGTGACCATGAGCCAGCCTCTGCTTGAAGTGGACCACCTCAGCGTGCGCTTTGGCGCCAGCACGGTGGTCAGCGATGTGTCCTTTGCCATCGCCGCGGGCGAGAAGTTTGCGCTGGTGGGTGAATCGGGGTCGGGCAAAAGCATCACTGCGCTGAGCGTGCTGCGCCTGGTGGATGCGGCCGTCACCACCGGAGCCATCCGCTTCGAGGGTGAAGACCTGGTGGCCAAGACCGACCGCCAGATGCGCAGCATCCGCGGCAGCCGCATCGGCATGATCTTTCAAGAGCCGATGACGGCCCTGAACCCGCTGTACACCGTCGGCAACCAGATCGGCGAAGTGCTGCAGCTGCACGAAAACCTGCCCAAGCAGGCGGCCCGTGCGCGGGCCGTCGAACTGCTGGCGCGCACCGGCATCCCCGAGCCCGACAAACGGGTGGACGTCTACCCGCACCAGCTGTCGGGCGGCCAGCGCCAGCGCGCGATGATCGCCATGGCGCTGGCCTGCAAACCGCGCCTGTTGATCTGCGATGAACCCACCACGGCCTTGGACGTCACCATCCAGGCCCAGATACTGGCACTGCTGGACGAACTGCAGGCCGACATGGGCATGGCGTTGCTGTTCATCACCCACGACCTGAACCTGGTGCGCCGTTTCACCCACCGCGTGGGCGTGATGGAACGTGGCAAGCTGGTGGAGCTGGGTGACACGGTCACTGTCTTCGGCAACCCGCAACATGCCTACACCAAGAAGCTGCTGGCCAGCCGCCCCGAACGTGTGGTGCAGGCGGTGAGTGCCGACGCGCCGGTGCTGGTGCAAGGCGACGGGGTGGCGGTGAGTTTTTCCTTCAGCGAGGGCTGGTTCGGCAAGCGCCAATTCCAGGCCGTGAAGGGCGCGACGCTGGAGCTGCGGCGCGGCGAGACGCTGGGCATCGTGGGTGAATCGGGCTCGGGCAAGACCACGCTGGGCATGGCGCTTTTGGCGCTGCAAAGTTTGTCTTCGGGTTCGGTGACCATGGGCGGCGAGCGCATCGACAACGCCGACCGCGCGCACCTGCGTGCCATGCGCAAGCGCATGCAGGTGGTGTTTCAGGACCCCTTTGCATCGCTGTCGCCGCGCATGACCATCGGCCAGATCGTGGGTGAAGGCCTGGCGCTGCACCAGCCCGAACTGGACAAGGCCGCGCGCGAGAAACGTGTGCTGGAGATGCTGGACGAAGTGGGCCTGTCAGACCGCCATGGCGTGAGCGGTGTGCTGCAGCGGTATCCGCATGAATTCAGCGGCGGCCAGCGCCAGCGCATTGCCATCGCGCGAACCGTGGTGCTGCGGCCCGAGGTGCTGGTGCTGGACGAACCCACGTCGGCGCTGGACGTGTCGGTGCAGCAGCAGGTGCTGCGCCTGCTGGGCGACCTGCAAAAACGCTACGGCATGAGTTACGTCTTCATCAGCCACGACCTGGCCGTGGTGCGCGCCATGTCGCACCGCGTGATGGTCATGAAAAACGGCGACGTGGTGGAAGCGGGTGAATCCGAAGCGCTGTTCTCGGCGCCGCAGCAGCCCTACACACGCGAGCTTCTTGCCGCCGCGCACCTGGCCTGAGGCCTACTTCAGAAGTCCTTCGGCCTTCAGCGCTGCCTGCACCGCCGGCCGTGCCGCGACCCGTGCCATGTAGGCCGACAGGTGCTTCATCGGCGCGATGTCCAGGCCCACGTGCTTGCCCCAACCGGCCACGGTGAACAGGTAGCCGTCGGCCACCGTGAAGGTGTCGCCCATCAGGTAGGTCTTGCCTTCCAGCTGCGTGTCCACCCAGCCCAGACGTTCGCTCAGCTTGGCACGCGCCTGCGTCTTGGCCTCGTCCGGCGCGGCCGGGTTGAACAGCGGCGAGAAGCCCTTGTGCAGTTCGCTGGTGATGAAGTTCAGCCACTCCATCAGGCGGTAGCGTGCCATCGTGCCGGCGGCAGGGGCCAGCTGCGAGGCTGGTGCCTGGTCGGCGATGTACTGCACGATGGCCGGGCCTTCGCTCAGGCGTTGACCGTCGTCCAGCTCGAGCAGCGGTACCTGGCCCTTGGGGTTGATGGTGAGGTAGTCGGTGCCGTCGGCCAGCTTCTTGGTTTTTGTGCTGGCCAGCACCAGGTCGAATGGCAGGCCGGCCTCGCGCAAGGCGATGTGCGGGCTGAGCGAGCAGGCGCCCGGGCTGTAGTAGAGCTTGGTCATGGGGTCTCCGGTCATTCGGCAAAGGAAGTGAAGTTAAGGCCAGACGGTGAAATCGGCGTTGCGGTGCTTTGAACACAGGCTCCGACTGCGCTCAACGAAGGCCGGCAGCCCCGAGGCCACAGACCGGGCAGTGCGGCTGGCGCACCAGCTGCATCTCGTCCCAGAGCATGCTGCGCGCGTCCAGCATCAGCAGCCGGCCCGTCAGCGGTGTGCCCACGCCGGCCAGCAGCTTCAACGCCTCGGCCGCCTGCACGGTGCCGATGATGCCCACCAGCGGCGCAAACACGCCCATGGTGGCGCAGGCCACTTCTTCGAAGTTGTCGCCGGGTGGAAAGAGGCAGGCATAACAGGGGCCCGCGCCGGTGGCCGATGGCCGCGAGTCGTACACCGACACCTGGCCGTCGAAGCCGATGGCCGCGCCCGACACCAGTGGCACGCCGTGTTTCACGCAGGCCGCGTTGACGGCGTGTCGCGTGGCGAAGTTGTCGCTGCAGTCCAGCACCACTTGCGCCTGGGGCAGCAGTTCGTCCAGCAGCGCGGCGTCGGCTCGCTCGACGATGGCCCGCAACTGCACGTCCGGGTTGATGGCGGCGATGCTTGCACGCACCGACTCCGCCTTGGGCTGGCCCACACGCGACAGGTTGTGGGCAATCTGCCGCTGCAGGTTGGTCAGGTCCACTGTGTCGTGGTCGATCACGGTCAGCCGGCCGACACCCGCCGTGGCCAGGTACAGCGCCACCGGTGAGCCCAGGCCGCCGGCGCCGATGATGATCGCGTGCGCCGCCAGCAGCCGCGCCTGGCCTTCGATGCCGATCTCGTCCAGCAACAGATGGCGCGAGTAGCGCAGCAGTTGTCCGTCGTTCATGGCGCCAGCATAGGGGCAGCCGCTGGCCTTCAGCGGCCGAACAAGCCCTTGAGCCAGGCGACCAGCCGGCCCAGCAGGCCAGCAGGGGGTGCTGCTGGCGCGGCCGGTTCGGGTTCGGCCACCACGCCGTATTTCTGCTGCAGCGCCTGGTTGAAGGCCTCGAAGAATTCGGTGGCCATCTTCTGCGCCGCCATGTCCACCAGGCGCGAACCGATCTGCGCGATCTTGCCGCCCACGCTGGCCTGGGCGTTGTAGTGCAGCACGGTTTCATGCGCGCCGGCACTTTCGAGCTTGATGTCGGCGTGGCCCTTGCCGTGGCCAGCCGCGCCGCCCTGGCCTTCGAAGCGCAGCGTGTAACTGTTGGGCGGCTGCAGGTTTTCCAGCTGCAGCTTGCCCTTGAACTTGGCCTTCACCGGGCCGATGGCGGCAGTGACGGTAACCGCGTACTGGTTCTCGCCGGTGGGCGTGATGGCTTCGCAGCCGGGAATGGCCTGCTGCAGCAAAGAGATGTCGTTCAGGGCTTCCCAGGCTTGGGCCTGGCCGACAGGGAGGGTCTGTTGACTGGTGAGTTGCATGGGGGCTTGTAAAAGGGGAATCGGATTCAGTGCGCCAGCTTGGCGGCACGGCCCTTCAACTGCTGGGAAGGGATCGGGGGCTGCGCCAGCAGCTCGGCCAGTTCAGCCAGGCTTTGCAGGTTGTGCGCGGGCAGGAAGGCGTCGGTGTGCGGAAGCATGGCCTTGATGCCGCCGGCACGCGGCTCGAAGGCGTCGAAGCGCAACAGTGGGTTCAGCCACAAAAGGCGGCGGCAGCTTTTGTGCAGGCGTTCCATCTCGAAGGCCAGCGCGTCGGTCTGGCCGTGTTCCAGGCCGTCGCTGATGAGCAGCACCGTGGCCTTGCTCGACAACACACGCCGCGCCCATTGGCGGTTGAAATCGTGCAGGCATTGTGAGATGCGCGTGCCGCCCGACCAGTCCTGCACCGTGCGCACCACCTGCGCCACGGCCACATCGGGGTCGCGGCTTTTCAGCAGGCGCGTGGTTCGGGTCAAGCGGGTGCCGAAGACAAAACTTTCGACATGCGCATCGGCATGACCCAGCGTGTGGGCAAAGTGCAGCAGCATGCGCGAGTAGCGGCTCATGCTGCCCGAGATGTCGGCCAGCACCACCAGCGGCGCCGGCTGCATGCGCGGCTTGCGCCAGCGCATGTCCCACACCTGGCCGCCTTGCCGGCCCATGGCCGCCAGCGTGGCGCGCCAGTCGGGCCGGCCGCCGTGGGCGCTGGGCTGTGTGCGGCGCGTGGGCAGCGGCTCGAAGACCAGCTTCATGCGTGCCAGCAGGCGGCGCGCCTGGTGCCATTCGTCGGTGGACATGGTGTCGAAATCGGCCTTTTGCAGTACCTCGCGATCGTTCCAGGTCAGCTCGACGTGGATCTGTGTTTCTTCGTGCTCGGGCGGCGGTGGTGCGTCGGGCTGGTGCGGGAACAGGGCCTGGCCCAGGCGCCGGTTTTCGGGCGGCGGCGGCACGTCGCCCTTTTTCAGCTGCACCTTGGGCAGCATCATGGCGCGCATGCGGCCCATCAGGTCGGGGTCGCGCCAGAAGAGCTCGAAGGCCTGGTCGAAGAGCTCGCGGTGTTCGATGCGGTCCAACATGCAGGCGCGCAGCGTGGCGTGCAGGTCGCGCTTGGCTTCGAGCCCGGCCACCTGCAGCGCCTGCAGGCTTAAAGCGATGCGGTCGGTGCCCACCGGCATGCCGGCGTCGCGCAGCACACGCGCGAAGTGCATGACGTTGTCGGCCAGTCGGCCCGGCGTCTGGCGGGCGGGGATCATGGTTGACCGGGGCTCAGTCGCTCTTGGCTCTGTGGCTCAGGCCGGTGCGGCTTGCCGCCGCAGGTCTTCCAGCAGCCGCGCGGCCTCGCCACCCTGCATGCGCGCGATGTCGTCCTGGTACTTCAGCAACACGCCCAACGTGTTGTTCAGCACCACCGGGTCCAGCACCACGGTGTCCAGCTCCATCAGCGCACGCGCCCACTCGATGGTTTCGGCGATGCCGGGTTGTTTGTACATCTCCACCGAGCGCAGCTTCTGCACGAAGGCCACCACCTGCGCGGCCAGCGCGGCGCTGGCGCCGGGCACACGGCGTTGCAGGATCTGCAGTTCGCGCGCCGCGTCGGGAAAATCCACCCAGTGGTACAGGCAGCGGCGCTTTACGGCGTCGTGAATCTCGCGGGTGCGGTTGCTCGTCAGCACTACCACGGGCGGCACCAGCGCCTTCACGGTGCCGAGTTCGGGCACGGTGATCTGGTAGTCGGACAGCACCTCGAGCAAGAAGGCCTCGAAGGGCTCGTCGGCGCGGTCCAGCTCGTCGATCAGCAACACCGGCGGCACGGGTTCGGCCGGGTCGATGGCACGCAGCAAGGCGCGACGTGTGAGGAAGCGCTCACTGAACAGGTCTTTGGCCAGCGCCGCACCGGCTTCCCCCTGTGTCGCGCCACGGGCTTCGGCAAGGCGGATTTCCATCATCTGCCGCGCGTAGTTCCATTCGTAGGCCGCACCCGCCAGGTCCAGCCCTTCGTGGCATTGCAGGCGGATGAGCGGCCGGCCCAGCATCGTGGCCAGTGTCTTGGCGATCTCGGTCTTGCCGGTGCCGGGCTCGCCTTCCAGGAACAGCGGGCGCTGCAGGCGCAGCGCCAGGAAGACGGTGGTGGACAGCTGCCGGTCGGCGACGTAGTCCAGCCCCAACAGGCGCTGTTGTGTGTCTTCGATGCTGGTCGGCAGCCCTTCCGTCATGGCCCGTGGCTTTCTGCTCTGTGCTCTTTAGCTCGCGGCCACCGCGCGTGCAGCCAGCACCGGGATCAGCGCCGCGCGGTACTCGGCGCTGCCGTGCAGGTCGGTGTTCAAGCCATCGGCGCTGACGGTGGCGCCGTTCAGCGCGTCAGCGCCCCAGGACGCCGCCAGCTTGGCTTCCAGCCCCGAAGCGCGGAACACGCTGGCGCCAGCGCCGGTGACCGCCACGCGCACACCTTGCGGGCCCTTGCTGACAAACACCCCCACCAGCGAAAAGCGCGAGGCCGGCTGCTTGAACTTCTGCCACGCCGCCTTCTCAGGCACCGGAAAGCTGACGGCCGTGATGACTTCGCCCTCGGCCAGCGCCGTTTCGTACAGGCCCTTGAAAAAGCTGTCGGCGGCGATGGTGCGCGGACCATTCGACGAGAGGGTGTGGATGGTGGCGCCAAGGCCCAGCACGGCGGCGGGGTAGCAGGCGGCGGGGTCGTTGTTGGCCAGGCTGCCACCCAGGGTGCCGCGGTTGCGCACCTGGCGGTCGCCGATGTTGCCGGCCAGGTCGGCCAGCGCCGGGATGGCCTTGGCCACGTCGGCATGGGCGGCCACCTCGGCGTGGGTGGTCATGGCGCCGATTTTCACCGTGCCACCGCTGACGGTGATGCCGCGCAGTTCGGCCACGCCGCCCAGGTCGACCAGGGCGTCAGGCGCCGACAGGCCCATCTTCATGGACGCCAGCAGCGACTGGCCACCGGCCAGCAGCTTGACGCCATCGGTCTTGATGGCGTCAGCGGCCGAGGCCAGCGAGGAGGGGTTGTGGTAGTTGAAAGCTTGCATGGTGCTTGTCTCCTGGCGGGGTTCAACGGGCGGCCGTCGATGCGGACCGGGCTGCGGTCCACACCGCAAACGGCGTGGCGGGCATGGGCATGTCCTTGATGCCCAGCGCGTGGCAGATGGCGTTGATGACGGCCGGCGGCGAACCGATGGCCCCGGCCTCGCCGCAGCCCTTCACCCCCAGCGGATTGTGCGTGCAGGGCGTGCCCTTGGCCGTTTCCACCGTGAAGCTGGGCAGGTCGTCGGCGCGTGGCATGGCGTAGTCCATGTAGCTGCCGGTGAGCAGCTGGCCGGTCTCGGTGTCGTACACGCCGTGTTCCATCATCGCCTGGCCGATGCCCTGCGCCAGGCCGCCGTGCACCTGGCCGTCGACGATCATCGGGTTGACGATGTTGCCGAAGTCGTCGCAGGCGGTCATGCGTTCGATGCGTGTCTTGCCGGTGGCGGGGTCGATCTCGACTTCGCAGATGTAACTGCCGGCGGGGTAGGTGAAGTTGCTGGGGTCGTAGAAGGCGTTTTCGTTCAGGCCCGGCTCCAGCTTGTCGTGCGGGAAGTTGTGCGGCACGTAGGCCGTCAGCGCAACCGAGGCAAACGGCACCTTCTTGTCGGTGCCCGCCACCTTGAATTCGCCCCCTTCGTAGATGACGTCGCTGTCGGCGGCTTCCATCAGATGGGCCGCGATCTTCTTGCCCTTGGCGATGATCTTGTCCACTGCCTTGACGATGGCCGTGCCGCCCACCGCCAGGCTGCGGCTGCCGTAGGTGCCCATGCCGAACAGGACCTTGCCGGTGTCGCCGTGTTCGATGCTGATGTCGTCCATCGGCACACCCAGCTTGTCGGCCACGACCTGCGCGAAGGTGGTCTCGTGCCCCTGGCCGTGGCTGTGGCTGCCGGTGAAGATGGTGACCTTGCCGGTGGGGTGCACACGCACTTCGCCGGCTTCAAACAGGCCAGCCCGTGCGCCCAGGGCGCCGGCCACCGAAGACGGCGCGATGCCGCAGGCCTCGATGTAGGCGCTGTAGCCCAGGCCGCGCTTCAGGCCCTTGGCCTCGGATGCCGCGCGGCGGGCCGGGAAACCGGCCACGTCGGCCAGCTCGATGGCACGCCGCATGGTGGCGTCGTAGTCACCGATGTCGTACGTCAGGCCCACCGGGCTGGCGTACGGAAACTCGGTGATGAAGTTGCGGCGGCGGATCTCGGCCGGGTCGATGCCCAGTTCGTGCGCCGCGGTTTCGACGATGCGTTCCACCAGGTAGGTGGCCTCGGGCCGGCCGGCGCCACGGTAGGCGTCCACCGGTGCGGTGTTGGTGAACACCGCCGTCACTTCGCAGTAGATCTTGGGCGTCTTGTACTGGCCGGCCAGCAGCGTGGCGTGCAGGATGGTGGGCACGCACGATGCAAATGTGGACAGGTAGGCGCCGATGTTGGCCGTGGTGTCGGCCCGCAGCGCCAGGAAGCGCCCGTCCTTGTCCAGCGCCAGCTTGGCCGTGCTGACATGGTCGCGGCCGTGGGCGTCGGACAGGAAGGCTTCGCTTCGATCGCAGGTCCACTTGATGGGGCGCCTGATGGTTTTACTCGCATACACCATCGCGGTTTCTTCGCCGTACAGGTAGATCTTGCTGCCGAAACCGCCGCCCACGTCGGGTGCCACGACACGCATCTTGTGCTCGGGGATGCCCAGCACGAAGGCGCACATCAGCAGCCGCTCGACGTGCGGGTTCTGGTTGCTGACGTACAACGTGTAGCTGTCGGCGTTGCTGTCGTAGCTGGCGTTGGCGCAGCGCGGCTCCATCGCGTTGGGAATGAGCCGGTTGTTGCGGAAACTGAGCGTGGTGACGTGGGCGGCGGTCTTGAACGCCGCGTCGGTGCCATCCTTGTCGCCGATGCCCCAGATGTAGCAGCGGTTGTCGGGCGCTTCCACATGCACCGGTTCGCCCGTGGCAGCGGCGTTGTAAGCCTTGGCGGTGTCGACCACGGCGGTGAGTTCTTCGTAGTCCACCTCGATCAGCGCGCCGGCGGCCTTGGCCTGTTCCAGCGTCTCGGCCACGACCATGGCCACACGGTCGCCCACGTAGCGCACCTTGCCGTCGGCCAGCACCGGGTGCTTGGGCTCCTTCATGGGGCTGCCGTCCAGGCTGTTGATCAGCCAGCCGCAAGGCAGGCCGCCCACGGCCTTGAAGTCTTCGCCCGTGAAGATGCCCAGCACGCCGTCGGCCTTGGCGGCGGCGGCGGTGTCCAGCTTCGTGATGCGGGCGTGTGCGTAGGGGCTGCGCAGAAACCAGGCATAGGTCTGGCCTTGCAGCGAAATGTCGTCGGTGTACTGGCCCTTGCCGGTGAGGAAACGGCCGTCTTCACGGCGCTCGGTGGACTGGCCGATGAAACCTTGGCGTGCGTTCATGTGTGCTTGCTCCTGAATCTCAATTTTTCATGGCAGCAGCGCCTTGCTGCACGGCCTTGACGATGTTGTGGTAGCCGGTGCACCGGCAGATGTTGCCTTCCAGCGCTTCGCGGACTTGTGTCTCGCCGGCTGGTGAAAAGTCGCAGCCGTGTTGCTGCACCAGGTCCACCGCGCTCATCACCATGCCCGGGGTGCAGAACCCGCACTGCAGGCCATGGCAGGCCTTGAAGGCGGCCTGCATGGGGTGCAGGGTGCCGTCGGCCGCGGCCAGGCCTTCGATGGTGGTGAGTTGCGCCCCTTGCGCTTGCACGGCCAGCATGCTGCAGCTCTTCACGGCGCGGCCGTTCAGGTGCACGGTGCAGGCGCCGCACTGCGCGGTGTCGCAGCCCACGTGGGTGCCGGTCAGCCGCAGGTCTTCGCGGATGAAGTCGACCAACAAAGTCTGTGGCTCGCAGTCGCGGGCAACCGATTTGCCGTTCACTTGCAGAGTCAGGCGGATGCTCATGGTTTGTCTCCTTGTTTCGTGGACATCGGGGCTTGCATGGTCTGTGTGCACAGGCGGTCGACACGGCTGCTTGGGGCAACAGGTCGGGGAATCGCAAGCCTCTGAGGAAGGCAAGCATAGGTGAGCGCCCGTGCTGCCGCATACCCGTCCACCCTAGTGGAAACCCCTTGGTCGATGCGGCTTCGGGCTTCAGCTACCTTCCACGAATGGACAACGTCGATCTTCAAGTCATGCGCCAGGTGGTGGCATGGCAGGCCAGCGGCCACCGCGTGGTGCTGGGCACCATCACCCGAACCTGGGGTTCGGCGCCTCGACCGCCGGGCTCCAGTGTGGCCATCCGTGATGACGGTTTGGTGGCCGGTTCGGTGTCGGGCGGCTGCATCGAAGACGACCTGGTGGACAAGGCGCGCGGCGGCGTGCTGGCTGCGGGCGTGCCGCAGGTGGTGCGCTACGGCATCGACGCCGACGCAGCCCACCGCTTCGGCCTGCCCTGCGGCGGCCTGATCGAACTGGTGATGGAGCCGGTGCAGCCCAGCACGCAGCTGCCCGAATTGCTGGCCCGCCTGACACGCGGCGAACGGGTGCAGCGCCACCTGACGCTGGCCACCGGCGCGGTCACGCTGCAAGACGGTGGCAGCGCCGACGAGTTGACGCTCACCGACACCACACTGACCACGCACCATGGCCCCAGCTGGCGGCTGCTGCTGATCGGCGCGGGCCAGATGACGCAGTACCTGGCGCAGATGGCGCAGGCCCTGGGCTACCAGGTGCTGGTGTGCGACCCGCGCGAGGAATACGCCACCGGCTTCGACGTGCCCGGCGCCACGCTGCTGCGCACCATGCCCGACGACACCGTGACCGCGCTGCTGCCCGACGGTCACACCGCCATCATCGCGCTGACGCACGACCCCAAGCTGGACGACCTGGCGCTGTTGGAAGCGCTGAAGTCGCCAGCCTTCTACGTCGGTGCCATCGGCTCGCGGCTGAACCAGAGCAAACGCAAGCAGCGGCTGAAGGAACACTTCGATCTCACCGACGAACAGCTGGCGCGCCTGCACGGCCCGGTGGGGCTGAAAAATGGTGCGCGCACGCCGCCCGAAATTGCCGTCAGCATCCTGGCCGAGCTGACGGCGGTGCGTTACGGCTTCCGCGTCCCAGAACCGGTGCCGGTGCAGCCGCAGGCGGTGGTGGAGGCGGGCTGCGCGGTGCCAAGCCTTCGCATAGCGATGGCTGGCAAACCGCATCAGTGACAGCGAACTGGCGCACAGCAGACCGCCGTTCGCCTGCTCCATCTGGCAGCCATCGGCCAATTCCTGCCGTGCCTATCGGGCGGCTTCACTGCCACTCGCCTGACGTGTTGGTTCAGCCTGCCTGCGCGCATCACCAGCGGAACGACGGAACGTCGCGGATGTCGCGCTCAAGAGCCTTACTTGCATGGGGCTTCGCTGGGTGGGTACAACTCTGTACAAAGGCGCCGCAATTCGCACCACGAGTCGTCACGGTTGAGTCGAGCGCAGCCTGCGAAACCGCCGGTGAGAAACGATCATGCTGATCGCGCCGAACATCGGCAAAGGCAGCAAGAAGCTTCTCGACTTTCCGTCGTTGGGCTGCCCCCCTAAAACTTGGCGACGTATGCGGATAGGCTGAGAGCCAGAATGTCACCCACCAAGACGCCGAGAGGGTGACCATGCAAGCGCGATCGTTGGCATGCCTGACCGCGCTGTTTCTGCTGCTGGCAGGTTCTGTCGAAGCGCAGCCGCGCTTTGACTTCGAGCGGGTGGCAACTGTGTTGCCGAAGACGGTTGTGCCGTCGCGCGTGCAATTGCGCCTGGACCTCGACCCTGCGCAGCCCACGTTCAGCGGTGACTTGACGGTCACGCTGCGCGTGCGTCAGACCGTGCCGGCCATCGTGCTGCACGCGCGGGACCTGCAGGCCGACGAAGTGATGCTGGTGCAAGGCCGAGGGCCGGCCCGCACATTAAATGTGACAGCCGATGACAAGACTTGGCAGTGGCGTCTTTCGCCTGTTGACGCACGCCCGATCGCGGCTGGCGCTTACCAATTGCAGATCCGCTACCGCGGCAAGGTGCAAAGCAGCGGCGAAGGCCTCTTCCTAGTCCAGCACCGGGCTGCAGGCCAGCCGCTGCGCACGCTGGCGACCCAGTTACAGGCCACGAGCGCGCGACAGGTGTTTCCGGGCTTCGACGAGCCGGTGTTCCGCGCGAGCTTCGAACTCGAAGTGCGGGCGCCCGCGGAATACACCGTTCTGTCCAACATGCCGCTGCGCGGAGCGCCCGTGGCCGAAGGCAGCCTGCGCCGACACCGGTTCGCACCGACGCCATCGATGCCCAGCTATCTGCTGGCCGTTGCGGTCGGGCAATTCGACGTGCTTGAGGGCACGAGCGGTGCCACGCCGCTGCGCATCTTCACCGCGCCGGGCAAGGCCAGCCAGGCCCGGGTGGCCATGAAGGCCACCCAGGACGTGCTGCCCTACTTCGCCAGCTACTTTGGGCTTCCTTATGCGCTGCCCAAGCTGGACCAGTTGGCGGTGGCCGGCGTGCGTCAGGGCGCGATGGAGGACTGGGGGCTGATCAGCTACATTGAAGACGCGCTGCTCTTCGACGAGAGCCGCAGCAGCCCCGACCGGCAACGCGGCGTGTTCTCGATCGTGGCGCACGAGATCGCCCACCAGTGGTTCGGCAACCTGGTGTCTGTAGCCTCATGGGACGAGACTTGGCTCAACGAGGCCTTCGCCACCTGGATGCAGAAGAAGGCATCAGCCCACTTCCACCCCGAATGGCAGACGCGGCTCTACGAACGCATGGCTGTGGATGGCCCTTTCGATCGTGATGCCACCGCGGCAACGCGAGCGATTCGCGGTGGGCCTGTCACCGAGTCCAGCGTGTTCGAGGTCTTCGACGACATCACCTATACCAAGGGTGGCGCGGTGCTGACCATGCTCGAACAGTGGGTCGGCCCGGCAAGCTTCCAGCGTGGGCTGGCCGCCTACATGGCCGACCGGGCCCTGCGCCCGGCCACTGCCGGCGACCTGTGGCACCACATCGGCCGCACCGCAGGTCTGCCCGTCAGCAAAGTTGCCGCGAGCTGGACCGACCAGAAAGGGTTGCCGCTGCTGCAGGTGGAATCCCGTTGCGTTAAAGGTCAGACGCTGATCAGCTTGCGCCAGAGCCGCTTCGCGCTCGGTGAGCCCTTGCCCGCCGCGTTGTGGCAGTTGCCGGTCACGCTGGCGCGCGGCACCGTGCGGCGCACGGTGCTGATGACGGGCCAGACGCTCACCCTGAAGTGGCCCGGCTGCGACGCACAACCGCTGCTTGCCAACGCCGACGGCACTGGCTACTACCGGGTTGAATACGACGCGGCCTCGCTCGCCCGCCTGACCGCTGAGTTTGCCGAACTCGCACCGATCGATCGCCTGACGTTGCTGTCGGACAGCTACGCGCTGACCAGCGCCGGCAGGCGGCCGGTGGCCGACCACTTGGCCCTGTTGGCCCGTGTGCCGCAGGTCCAAGACGCCAGCCGGGCCGCCCTGTTCTCGCAGGCGCTGCGGCAATGGCAGCAGCTGGACTATGCCTTCGCGGCCACGCCAGTTCACGACAGCCTTCGTGCCGCCGGCCGTGCGCTGTTCGCGCCCGAGTTGGCGCAGCTGGGCTGGGAAGAGAGACCGGGTGAGGACAGCGAGACGCGCCGGCTGCGCGCTACCCTCATCACACGGCTGGCCACCTTGGGCCACGCTGAAACCCTGGCCGCAGCACGCCCGCGTTTTGCCGCTGCCATGGCCGCCGACACGTCGCAGGTGCCGAGGTCGATCCGCGGCAGTGTGATACGCGCGGTCGGCCGCGATCCGGAGAACGCCGAATTCGAGGCACTGTGGGATGCCCTTCAGAAGACCGAGAGCCAGGAGGAGCGAGGGCTGTTTCTGCAAGCCTTGTGTTCAGGCGCCGACCCGGTGCGCGCGCAGCGCCTGCTGGAGGAATCGTTGTCGGGTCGGCTGCCGCCAGATGTGAGCGTTGACCTGGTCAACGCCATGGGCGCCGTGCCGGCGCTGATCCCGCAGGTCTATGCCTTCGCCGTCGAGAACTGGCAGGCGCTGGCGCGGCTGGGTGGCGACGGCCCGTTCGGCGGCAGGAATTGGCTGCTGCCGGGCATTGCCTGGTGGGCCAACGACACGCAAATGGCCCAGCGGCTTCTGCAGGACCAGCAGCGGCTGGCGGGCCCCACCGGAGCGTCAACGGCCGAGCGTGTAGCGGCGAGCATCCAGCTTCGGGCGCGCCTGCGGGAACGTGAGGTCTCGGCGCTGGCCGCCGCGTTGGCGAACTCGTCGCTGCCTAGGTAAGCGGAAGACTCGGACCGGCGTACTCCCGTGTCCGAGGAAATTCACCGCGCCACCACCTTAGCCTGTTTCGCACATGGTTCGTGATGTCGTCGCTGGACTTCATGCAGCACTTGGCCGATCAGTTACTGCGACCCAAGTTGCATTGTTGGACGACTGCTTCAAGGCGATGAATCCCGTCGATCGGATGCTCGCTCAAGGCCGAGTCGAGCCGTCGACGCCCAGCGGGTGCCGTCGGCCACGTGGGCGTTCCAACGGACGGCAACTCCTGGGTGCAGCGGCGTACTGGCAGTCCCGGCCATCAACCGCCGTTGGCGACAGGCGGCTATCTGGCGGTCTACTTGCACCCTGACCCTACTCGCCCATTCCACCCCGGCGCGAGAGCGCCAGGTGGCGCACGCCGCCTGATCGCGGCGCTGCGAAGCGCAGTTGACTGAGCGCCTGCACCAGGACCTGCGCTTGCTTGCCGGTGCATGGACCCCGTTGGGTTTTGGAGTTACGCCGCCGCCAGTCGCGGAGCGCGGTTCAGCATCGCACGGATGGCGGGCAGCATGGCCTCTGTGGCGCGGAACCTGTCAATGACTTTGCGACACCCGGGGACATTAATTTAGTGTGCGGGCGACGGGATCACTGGTCGGTGTTTTCTCCTCGGGTGGTGGGTTGATCCAAGCGGCGGTGGGCATCGGCGGCAGCACTGGTCGCCTGTTTTTGAACCTCTTGGGGTTGGCCAGAAATGCGGCGTCCAGGGTGGCCTGGCGGGTGACACGCATGGCTGCGGCAAGCCCGTAGTGCACGCTGTGCGGTGTCATGTAGCCGATGCCGCTGTGGCAGTGCTCGTCGTTGTACCAGGCGAAGAAGGCTTGGCAGTGGGCGCGGGCGTCCTCGATGCAGCCGAAGCGCTCGGGGAACTCGGGCCTGTACTTCATGGTCTTGAACTGCGACTCGGAGTACGGGTTGTCGTCGCTGACGTGGGGTCGGCTGTGGCTCTTGGCCACGTCCAGATCGACCAGCAGGCTGGCCACCGGTTTGGAGCGCATGGCTGCACCCCGGTCGGCGTGCAGTGTCAGCATGCCGGACTCCACGTTATGCCGCGAGACGGTGTCGGCGATGAGCTGCTGGGCCAGCTGCGAGCACTCGCGCGGGGCGATGAGCCAGCCCACGACGAAGCGGCTGAAGATGTCCAGGATCACGTAGAGGTGGAAGCACGTCCACTTGGCCGGCCCCTTGAGCTTGGTGATATCCCAGGACCAGACCTGGTTGGGTGCGATGGCCAGCAGTTCGGGCTTGGTGTAGGCCGGGTGGGTGAGCTGATTGCGCCGCTCGGGGCAGCCGCCATTGGCGGCCAGCAGCCGGTACATGGTGCGCACCGAGCCGAGGTACGTACCCTCGCCCAGCAGCGTGGCGTGCACGGCCGCTGGCGCGGTGTCGCAGAAGCGTTCGCTGTTCAGGGCACCCAGCAGCGCCTGCTGCTCCTGGGCGTCCAGGGCCAGGGGCGGGCAAGGCCTGGGTGCGTGCGGCCGCGGCGGGCCCACCAGGTCGCGGCGATGCGAACGTGCCTGCTGTCGTGCAGGCACGCCACGCCACAGCCCGATGGCCCGACACGCCGCACCGGCGCCGAGCGCGGGGGTGAGTTCTTGCACGGCGGCCATCAGGTGCTCCCGCGCTTGTCGTGCGTCGACAGGAGGTCCAGCAGCGCGGTAACTTTTTTTTGGACCTCGATCACGAGCTGTGCCTTGCCGAGTTCGACACGCAGGTTGTCACGCTCGCGGGTGAGCTGGGCGATTTGCAGCGCGTCGACCCGGGCGGGGTCGGCCTTGGGGCCGCGCTTTTGCGGCGCGAGTGCGGCCAGATCGGCGGCCTCACGCTGGCGTCGCCAGGTGCTCAACGATGATGAGTACACGCCCTCGCGGCGCATTAGCGCGCCGACGTCGCCGGGCTTGGCGCACAGGTCGGCTGCCTGCAGAATGCGGCGCTTGTCGGCGTTGGTGAACGTGCGGCGCTGAGCGCGCGGCACCACCTCGGAGTCACTGCCGGGGGGCAACGGCGACGGCGCCGATCCGGGCGCATCTTCAGTCGCCCTACGGGCTCCTTGCGATGCGCCCGGACCGGAAGAAACCTTCACTGCGTGCATCGGGACCTTGGGTTGTTGGCTGTTCGACATACCTACCTCTTTGCTCACTGATCTCTCGGGGGTAGGTGGCGCAGGTCATATTGGCACAGGGGGGCCGC
>Ga0163154_10003813_pt1 | contig 20437 bp, 21 predicted proteins | sample OliLakLV19MP9P1_FD_148649 | JGI IMG/M metagenome (GOLD analysis project Ga0163154, IMG submission 148649) | Freshwater microbial mat bacterial communities from Lake Vanda, McMurdo Dry Valleys, Antarctica - Oligotrophic Lake LV.19.MP9.P1 | ecosystem: Environmental > Aquatic > Freshwater > Lake >...
GCTTAAACTTCCGGGATCAGTCGTTACTTCGTATGAAGTCGCACAATCGAACCTATTTGATGAAGAGCTTAAAACTCGAGTCGTTAAGTACCTTGAGGCCTGCGACGAAGAGGCTTTCGGCGTCACAAGCCAACAGAATATTCCGCTCTCAGTTTGGAAAGATTCTTTTGTATCCCTTATGTCTCAACTGGACGCAACTCTATGAGAAAAGTTTTTGTCTTACTTTTCAGCCTTCTCATCATTCCTTTAGGATTCTCAGCTTCCGAGGTTCAAGACGTATTTCAAAAAGCCAATGCTTCTTACGCTTCGGGGGAATTTAAGAAAGCTGGGGAATTATATTCTCAACTCATTTCATCAGGTCATGGCAGTTTCCAAATCTATTACAACGCCGGGAATGCGTGGAGCCAAGCGGGCGAACCGGGGCATGCAATCCTCAACTATAAAAGAGCGCTGACGATCAATTCTAGGGATTCGAAAACACTTCAAAATCTTGATTTCGCATACACACTAGGGGGTATTCCTGCCCCGCCAAAGACTTTCATTGTGTCGATGAGTTCCAATTTCACCATAAGGTTTTGGGCTTATACGACATTCGGACTGTTTAGTGTCACTTGCCTTCTGTTAGCCACTTCTTTGTTGACCCAAAAACGCTTAGTATGGAGTGGGGCTTTCACCTTTGTTTTAATGCTGCTGACCTTAACTCCCTACCTAGTTTTGAAATCTACAATTAAGGATGCTGTTGTATTGAAACCTTCATCTATGCGTGTGTCCCCTATCGCCACAGCAGCACTCACAACCTCGTTAAAATCAGGAGAAATCGTCTCTATTAAATCACAGTTTGGAAATTTTTTCTTAGTGGAGTCTGGCGATAATTCCGGATGGCTTATTTTCTCGGACGAAGTTGAACCGATTTTCGTTATACAGAAATTACCAAAAAATTCCTGGCGCGACTAAGCTGAGGGCGACAGATGGGTCGCTATTAATATAGTTCCAATACCAAGCAGGCAGATGTTTGCCTCCAAGAATCCAAGAAAGAATACCTAACGATAAATAGGGTCCAAAAGGAAGTGTTGACCCTCGAAGATCTTCTTTCTTGTACAGAGAGACCGAAATCCCAATCACAGTGCCGAATATCGACGCCGTCATAATGATATAAGGGACCGACAACGGCCCCAATAGAGCACCCACCCCGGCTAACAGCTTTACATCGCCCAATCCCATGGCGGGTTTTTTAAAGACCAAACTCCCGAGCTCCCCAATAATCCAAAGGCTTCCTGCCCCGGCCAGTGCTCCTGTTAATCCAATCAATAATGAGTGCCAATGATCTTTGGTATTATGCAGTTCTGGGCAAGCAAAACTTAACGCAATTCCAAGGAAAATGCCGGAGATTGAAATTTCGTCGGGAATGTACTTCGTTTCTAGGTCAACAAAAGAGGCCGCAATAAGTCCGGAGGTCATCACAAGGTAAACAACGACCACAAAGGGATGAGGTGTTGTGAGATAGATGCTTACAAAAATAAGGGCCGTCAAAATTTCTACGATGGGGTATCTGATGGATATCGGTTTCCCATCAAATCGCGATTTGCCTCCCAACATTAAATAACTAATGACCGGAATGTTGTCGTACCAAGGGATCGGTTTGTTACTAGTCGTGCAGAAAGACCTAGGCGGATTATTCACGCTCATCTCTCGAGGCCACCGGTATATGAACACGTTAAGGAATGAGCCTACACATGCCCCAAGAATAAACAGGGAACAAATCCAAAACCAGTCGAGTGGGGTGAGATGCATCATATTGACTTACCGTATATAGCCTGATGAAGAGTTCTTTTCATGACAGAAACAGGTGCCGGTTGAGAAGTCCAGATTTCAAACGCACGCGCCCCTTGCCATAGTAACATCGACAAACCGTTTGCGGTCTTCCACCCGCGTTGTTTGGCTGAGGCTAAAAAGGAGGATTCAGCTGGATGATAAATCATGTCATAAGCCGCTTCGGCGTTGAGTTCAAGGGCATCCAATTGAGTAAAGTCGATCGGGATTTCCCCGGCGTTTAAACCTGCGCTCGTGGCATTAATCATCAAATCAACTTTTCTTTTCTCTAACATTTCCAGGTTAACATAATAGGTATTTTCAAGACCAAGGCGAGGAATAGCACTCGTCACTTTTCCTGGGGTTCGATTGAACCACAAAACTTCAGCACCCGCTTTTTCGAGTGTCACCGCTGCCGTCTGGCCAGCCCCTCCAGCCCCTAACAAAAGCACTGTTTTACCCTCAGGGATAAAATTCAAATCTTGCTTTAATCCCTCAAGTAAACCGAACCCGTCCGTGGAATACCCTGTCGTCTTCCCATTTTCACTATGCTTAGCAAACACCAGCGTATTCATCGCTTGAGCGCATAAGGCAGAAACGTCTTTCTCCGCGACGTGTGAATAGACTTCAGTCTTATGAGGCACAGTAAAATTAACCCCTACAAAGTTAAACTTTTCAAAGAGGGTAATTGCCTGGGAAAGAAATTTTGGTTCAAGTTCGAATCGGAAATACTCCCAATTATTTAGCCCAACTTCTTTAAAGGCCGCATTGTGCATCTGCGGGGAAACAGAATGATTGATGGGAAACCCGACGACTCCTAATGACGGTTCCAACCGAGACCATTGTTCCAGGTCTTTAAGGGTCATCACTGCATTTTCAATTTCCTCTCTTTTTCTCATGGACGAACTTTCTTTTTACAAATGTCACTGATCAGGCTAAGCTGGGCACGTGGAGAAAAAACTAAAGCCTCTAGATGAAAAAGAAATAGTTTTCGATGACGAACCCACTACCTTCGGACGCAGTATTGAAGCCGATGTCCCAATCGATGACCCGAGTGTCTCACTTATTCACTGCGCGATCCGACTGTGGGACGACGTACTAATTATCAAGGATACCAGTTCAACTAATGGAACATTTGTGAACGGTAAAAAAATTGATAAAGCGGCTATCATCAAGACAGGCGATCAAATCCGAATAGGCAATATCGTGTTCGAGGTGTGATTCATCACACCCCTCCTATGAATAAACTCGGAGTCCCCGAGTTAGGTGTTTACTGGCTTTGGCCGGACGTTGATTCAATGTGCTGGATGCTTCCATTCGTCGCGGATGTGTTTGCTTTTCGAATGGCGGACTGCCCCCCTGATGTGGTGACGGTTCCCGTAGAATCGACTCCTGCCTCTGAAACTTGTGCGGATTTGTTTCTCATATACCCTCTGCCACGTGGTCCTGCAGTTGTAACGTCTTTCGTACCCTCTTTTACATTTGTGACGGCATCGCGTGAGCCCGTGGAACCATTTGCATTAGAAACGTCTGTTGATCGGGCCACACCATCACTCGTCGATTGAGTCGTCGTGGCTCTCGAACTTGAATGACCAGAGCCAGTGGAAACAACACCAGTGGTTGTAACGCCATCCTCTGTCACTTGGGTCGTGGAGGATTGAGTCGCCGTCTTGCCGGTTCCTGTTGTCCCCGTTGACGTGTGTTCAAGTCCATCCTCAGTTTTTGTGGTTGATCCATCCACAGTCGCTGTTTTTCCATTACTCGTAGTCACCGTGGTGCTAGTTCCTGAATCGGTTTTGGAGGTCGTTGAACTGACCCCGGCCGTTTGACCCGAGGAGGTCGTGTACTCAGCATCGTGCTGGAGGGCGTCATCTGTTTTGGTTGTAGAGCCGTCTCGTTTGAGCGATTTTCCCTTTGCGCCAGTAACGGTGTCAGTTGAGGAAATCGAGCCTTGAGACACCTTTGAGCTGCCCTCGGATGTGACTGAGCTTCCTCCGGGACCTGTCGCTGAACCGGATCGGGTAGAGGTATTTTCGTCGATCGTATGATTTCCCGATGTCGTCGTTGTCCCCCCTTTTCCGCCGGTATACGATCCCGATGTGTTGACGGTCTTCGGGGCCGGTGCTTTACCTCCCCTTCTATCTGCATACAAATTTCCACAATCACCGACCCACATAACGCAGACGCCAATCAATAAATAGTTTTTCATAGATTTTAAAGGGGGTTATAGTTCAGCTATTAAAAAAATGGACTGCTAAAATTACAATTTTAGCATTCAAAATACCAGCTCCATTTGGTCAAGATACAGCTTGGAAGAAAAAGAATTTTGAGGAAATTTCGCACAACATTTTCGTCGAAATTGTCGCCAAACCACTTTTCCTCGTTTAGAAACGATTTATGGCAACAAATATCCGACCGGACCGAACTGTGGAAGACGATTGGTGGACTAAACCAATCCCTGACAATGTAACCTGGGGTGATGGATTTTATTGCGAAACCGCGCAGGTATTCCGATTCCTTAAAAGCACATGCACACCTGCTGTTACACTTGGATCATTCGTTTCGTGTTACGCAGGTTGTTCCTTTGCTATTGGGAAAAACGGAACAGTTCAAGTCGGTGATTACACCCTTTTAAACGGTGCCCTGCTGATGGCTGAGGAGAATATTACTATTGGAAAACATTGCCTTATTTCCTGGAGCGTCGCCATATGTGATAGCGACTTTCATCCCATCGACCCTGCCCTGCGCCGCCTTGACACCATGGCTCTGAACCCGTACGCCCCAAAATTAGATCGACCGCCCATTGGCACTAAACCGGTCGTCATCGGCGATAATGTGTGGGTTGGATTCAACGCCGTTATCCTCAAGGGCGTATCAATTGGCGAAAATTCCGTGATTGCGGCGGGCACAGTGGTTACCAAGGACGTTCCCGCAAATGTAATTTTCGCGGGAAATCCGGGGAAAATCGTAAGGGAAATTGAGGTTAAAGAATAACCTCAATTGGCCTGACCTAGTAGGCTTATTTCGGTTTCTCGTACTCTTTTAGGAAGCCAACAAACTCGCGCCTATGCAGTTCCTCGCCACCTAAAATTTCAACAGCGAGATCCTGTGTCACATAGTCAACGCCATCACAAGTTTTAATAATCTTTTTATATTGCTCAATTGCGCCATCTTCAGCGTCAATGACCCCTTTAATGACAGCCACAATATCGGTCGAATCCACAGGCGGCTGCAATGATTTCTGACCACGCGGAAGATCGAGCGAACCCGGGACAATACCTCCCACCGTTTTAATACGCTCCGCGAGCTGTTGCGCGTGCATGAGTTCTTGAGCCACATCGGCAGCCAAGGCTTTTTTGATGACGTCAGATCGAACCCCGTCCAAGTTCACCGAAGCCGCAATGTAATTTGCCACGGTTTCAATTTCCATGGAGTACGCTTTTATGAGTTCATTAATGATTTTTTTGTTTGGCTGTTCTTTCATATAAATTCCTTTTTCCCTTTATAACGTCATTTTCTCCGTTTGCTTGCCTTAAATACATTACTCTTTTTCAATTGAACCAAAGCACGACGAATATTCCAACCTTCTCTTTGAAGAGTATCGCGGGCGGCAGATTCATCGCACCCTGAGAGAATCATAATCAAGCGTGTTGCCCGGGCACGCAATTTAGCGTTGGTCGGGGCCAGATCGATCATATAATTGCTCTCGGCTTTACCGATTTGAACCATGCTCAGAGTTGTGAACAAATTCAGCACCATTTTAGTGGCTGTCCCGGCTCTTAACCGCGTACTGCCTGTCAAGGATTCGGGCCCCGTTTTGAGATGAATAGCCACATCTGTTTTAAAGGGTTCTTTCCCCGCCATTTTAGGATTACACGAAAGGATAATGGTCTTGGCCTTCGCCAATCGGGCTTCCTTAAGACCACCCCAAACGAACGGCGTCCGACCTGAAGCGGCGATGCCACATACTGTGTCCAACGCATTTAGCCCCCGATTTCGCAATGCTTCTGCACCGGCGCAAACATTATCTTCAGCGCCTTCAATTCCCGTGTGTAATGCCATGGTACCCCCAGCAATGATCCCTTGAACCATCGCAGGGTCAGCGCTAAATGTGGGAGGACACTCGCTCGCGTCTAACACACCTAGGCGTCCGCTGGTTCCTGCCCCAAGATAAAAGAGGCGGCCCCCCTTTTGAAAAGAACGGGTAATGAGACGAACTGCACTGGCAATTTCTGATTTATATTCGAGGAGGGCTTTGTGCAGCAGTGCATCTTCATGAAGCATGAGTTCAACGGCCTTTTCAGGGGTCAACTTCGATAACTCTGTCGTGCGTGGGTTCCTGTCCTCTGTCGATATCACACTTAAATCAATTTCGGGGTCTGGATTCGGAGTATGGGTCGTGATAACTTGTCGTTTATGAAGCTGAGAAAACACCCAGCGCAACACACCTTGTTCACCCGATTCCGTTTTTGGTACGAGTAAGACTTTCACTCCTTTTTTCACAATTTCCTTTAAAACAAAGGACTTAAACTCTGGACTCGCATCAAACACCCCTCCATGAAGCCCAAGAGGAACTGGACCTTTAAATCCAAGCTTCTTTAGGATGTTAAGGACATCGACCGCGATGTGAGTCGCAGCCGAAAGCATGATTCCCTGTGCCCCTTTATTTTTAAGAGCAGCGGCTCTGAATACACATTTACAGAGCGCGGCGACTTCATTTTTTTCGGCTGATTGAATCCAAGCCACAAACTCTCTCGGATCGTTCATGCACAAGGCTCTCAACAATTCTCCTCCGAGCGAGTCGGTTTCGCCCTCGGCATCGTATACCTCAATGGCGGTGCGCAGACCCGAAAGCGCAATGAAATAACCGCTTCCGTGATCACCAATGAGATGCCCCCACCCGCCGGACTTTGATTCCCGTCCGTTCCTTTTACCAAAAACACAGGAACCTGTTCCAGAAATGGCAACAACACCTTCGCCATCACCATGTGCGGCATATAAGGCAGACGTAAGATCGTGTGACACGAAAAGGTGCTCTGCTTTCCAAGTTTTTTGAGCAGCAACGAGGACTTTGTTTTTAACTGATGGGTTAATGACACCCGCCATGCAGAAGCCGGCGGCCCTGATTTTTTTATCGGAGCCAAAACCTTCCTTGATGCCCTTGAACAACTTAAGGAGTTGATTCTCGTTAAGGAGCGAGGCGTTTCCAGGGCCAAAGACCAGACGGGATATCAATTGACCTTGGTCGTCCGTAAGGAGGGCAGAGGTTTTAGTTCCGCCCCCTTCGACAGAAAGAATGAATGTCATGGACTAGAATTTAGAAACCCGCCGGACCACCCGGTTTACCCTTAGACCTTGCAACATACTCTTCGACACGAAGCAGATTCCCCTCGCCCGCACGTAGAACAACCTTATGCAGAGCATCCATTGTAGAAACCTCTTCAAGTTGTGCCTGAAGAAAAAATTGCAGAAAATTAAAAGTAATATGATCTTTCTCAGCCATAGCCACGTTCACAAGCTCGTTAATCTGACTCGTGACCTTAAGCTCCTGATCGAGTGACAACTTAATAGCTTCCTCGGCCTTAACAAATTGATTCGCCGGAGCAGGGATTTCAGGAATGATGACCCGTCCTCCTAGTTCAACGATGAACTTAATGAATTTTGTGGCATGATCCCGCTCTTCATCTGCTTCTTTAAAGAAGAACGCACTTAACTCCATAAGTGCTTCCGCGCTGAAATGGCTGGCGATGGCCACATATTGATGCGATGCGGCCAGTTCGTTTCCTACTTGCTCGTTAAGAGCGTCGATGACTTTTTGACTAGTAAGCATAAAAAAAACCTCCTGAACTTTATTAAAGTAAAACGGAAAAATCGTCCAGCTAAACAGGCATCGTGCTAGTTCCAACCGTGTTGTCATCACGAAACGGCCCAACCTGTTTTGTGTTCTCAGGAGGCCATGTAAACTTACAGTCCTCACAATAAAACTCGCGATCTATCAGTTTGAACAAAAAGAGGAGCGAGTAAAAAGCGGGTAATACAAACTTCCGCGTAATTTGCGGGTAATGAACCCGGGCGGAACCACACTGCGGACAATGCAGAGCTTCAGAGGTTAACTCCCCCGCTAAGGGGCAATTGTGGAGTTGAACTAAAGCTGATCCGTATTGGCCGGTGTCCACGTTCACCTTAAATTTCGCCAACGGCTTGGAAAAGTACGCATATTTTTGCAAACGCGCATCGTCGACCACTTGTGCATGAAACTGGCGTTCCTTAAGATACTGTTGCAGTTTGAGGGCAGGCTCGACGTTGTTGAAGGTTGCAATAGTTTTTAAAAGCATACCCTTACACACGATGCTAGACGCGTGCCAATGAAACATTTTTAATCAAACGATTTTTGGCGAGGCTTTTTGACCTATTATAAAGACATGATTCTCCGGCCACTGATCGTATTCGAGGTGCCTAAGGAGCACGCCATGTTTTTCTAACTGACTTAAATAGCTGCTTATACCCAGCGTACTGTATTCAAAAGTTTGACCCTGAAAATTTCCTGATATTTCTTCGGGCTCCCAAGTCCCCCCGCACGTAAAGAGAATGACTCCGTTATCGGTCAGGGCTCGACACATCTTTTCAAGGACCATTTCTTGACACTCCAAAGGTAAATGAAATGTGCTGTCCCAGGCCGTGATTAAATCAAACTTGGTGGGGATTTCCCAATCAACGATGTTTGCACAATGAAATTCAAACTCAGGATCAAGGCGTTTGGCGGACTCAATCATCTTTGCCGATATATCCACCCCGACGGGTACATACCCAAAATCGTCAAACTTTCTGAGGAACCGGCCACTACTGCCGCATCCTACGTCCAGTGCCTTGCCCCGCGTTGTGGAAAATTCAAGGGCGCGTTTTAAGGCAGGCAACCCGTAACTCGAATTGACATGCTGCTCCTGCCACCATTCAGCGATTTTGTCATAAGCTTCTCCCGTTTTTTGAGGATCCATTGGATAGGGAGTATTTGTGACCCACCACGCAAAATCAAGGGCCTTGTTTAATTCCCCCTCTTTTACACAGCCGATTTCAAAGCGCGGTGTTTCCGGCGAATGGCAGAGGTTAAAATTAAAATGCCCATGATCACCCCTGCATACGTGCTGGGCTCAGGAATAGGAATGAGTTCAAATAATCCCGCACCAACTGCGTATGATGCGGCAATTCCCGGCCCAATAAGGGTGGTGCCGGAATCACTGTAAAAGGTAATTTGGTTAGTAAGTGGACCGATACCTGCATTGATGAGAAACTGATCAGTTCCTCCGGTCTGATATAAAGCTCCGGACCAATTGTAAATGCTCACGTTATTGGCTCCGAAATTAAAAGTGCCTGCATTAAAAAGGCTGGCGCTAGTACCAAAATCAATAATGGTTGTTCCTCCCTCAACGGTAGTCGCCGCAACTGTTTCACTGTTCCCGTTAAGTTTAAAGGAGGAATTGAATAAGGAAATCGAGGCCGTGTTGGCGATTTGATTAGCGGCATTTAATTGAAGAGTGGCGTTACTCACAGCGATGTTGCCGCCCACGGCATTTATTCCTGCGGTTTTTCCTAGGGCAAGTGTTCCACCATTAACAATAGTTGTATTTGTAAAGGTGTTGGTGGCTGTTCCAGAAAGGATCGCTGTTCCGGCTCCTTCTTTAATCACTTGTCCCGCACTCCCCGAAATAACTCCGGAATACGTCTGACTACCCGTGGTATTTGAAAAAATGAGTGTCCCAGGGTTGGATCCCGCCGTGCCCGAGTCAAGGTTTAGTGCGGCAGTATGGGTGGCGTTGGTGCTTGTCAGGACAAGATTCAGCCTCCCGGTTGAATTTGTGTTTTCACCAACGCTGACAGTAGCCGTACCAGACACTGTTCCATTGATGGTCAAAAATCGGTCGGAGGTACCGGCCGCGGTTTCGTTTATTCGTAAAGTCGCCGCGGAATTTGCGGTGAGGTTACCCATTTGTACGTTCGTCCCCCTAATCCCTACTGTGGATGAATATGCGCTCACAGTCAGGTCTCCTGAAATCCCTAAGGCTGTTGGGCTCGCAAGGATCAATTCACCTGGAGAAGATAAAGTTGAGCCACCTGAAAATGTGTTATTCCCCGATAATATAACGGTCCCGCCGCCCACACCCAGATGCTGAAAGGTGCCGGCTCCACTAATATTGCCCATAAAACTTTGCACGGGTGTACCAGAGCTATACGAAGAGCGTAGCGAGGAATTCTGCGAAAGGGCAAAGTTGTTTGAAAGAGTTTAGGCGTTCCCAAAAGCTAAAATCTGAGTGCCTGTGCCCGATGTATTCGTCACGCGCAGAGTAGAGCCAGCAACACCTGTAGCTAATGTCGAATTAAAGGTAAAGGATTGCCCTGTACCTGAAAAAACACTGTCAGAAAGTATGCTCAGGTTGTTTGTAAACGTACGGTTGCCCGTGGAAAGAAGCGTTCCGCCATCCATGGTTATGGTTCCTGTCCCTGCGCCGGCATCGTTATTGACCTGTAGGCTACCTTCTTTCACCCACACTCCACCTGAGAGATTGTTGGCCATATTGATAATCAACCTCTCCGCTCCAAGCTTGATCAATGTTCCTGCTCCTGTGAGTTCGTTAGCAGCATCGCCAATGGTGACGTCCGCATCTGCTATCACTGTTCCATTTGAGGTCAGCGTGGTAATTCCAAACAACGAAGAGGCAACGGTTCCAATCGTACGTAATGCGCCTCCTGAGAAATTAATGTTGTTGGCTAACGTAAGGCCACTGACTTCGTTGGTCCCTCCGTAAATGGTCAACCCTCCGGTACCCAGAGCATTGTTATTGCCCTGAACACGAAGGATCCCATTACTGAGGATTGTTCCACCTCCGTACGTGTTGTTCCCAGTCATAACCATTGTAAAGCTTCCTGCCTTCGTCAACGCACGCGCGGGGCCAGACTCTGAAATCACTCCGTTAACTGTAACTGTGCCAGATCCATTTCCAGAGAAAGTTTTATTCACCCCTAGTGTGAGTTCGGAGTTTATCGTGATTGATCCTGACCCATCTTGAGTGAACCCTTCGCCGGATGTACCCAACTTAAGACTTCCGTTATTGAGCGTGTAGTTGTTCGTTCCACCAAACGTAATGCTTTTAGCTTTAGTGCCCGCAACTAAATTGACAGCGATTGTGCCTGCAGAAAGGTTATTGGTGAAAAATGCTTCAGAAGAGGATCCCGGATCACCATTAGACCAGTTACCTGCGGTGCCCCAACTTCCGTTACCGTTGAGCGTCCATGCCGTTTGTCCTTGTAGAGAAAGCCAAAATCCAAAGTAAATAAATGATGTAAAGAAAAAGCTCTTAAACACTCAGTTCCAAGACCTGTGAGGTGAAACAGTTCAATTCACCTACTGCCTACAACACTAACCTTATACGTTGGGAAACCTAGAAGTTATTCCTGATATGATTATGGAAATTATATTGAAAAGAAGTTAAAAACTGCTTCTCATAGAGAAGAAAATTACAGTTTTTTAGATTTTCGCATGTTTTGTCCGTTGTTCATGAGTCTTCATAACAGATGCGGAGCCTTGAAAATTTGGCTTTAAAAACCTGTAAAATCTTGGTACCTAAGATGTTCGCATGTGTACTGCCACCTTTTACCCTTTTGAAGATGGTCGTTTTCTCCTCTTTTTTAATCGAGATGAGAGTCGGGCTCGACCTAAGGCCACGCGACCCGACCTAACTATCGTCAACAACGTGCAATGTCTCTTCCCGAGTGACCCGGCTGCCTCTGGAACTTGGTTGGCGGTCCAGGAGAATGGTATTGTCGCATGTATCATCAATGGATTCTCAAAAACTCAACGCCATGGCGAAAAAAGCCGATCTCGTATTATCAAAAAACTGCTCGGTAGCTTGGACGAAGAGGAACTCAGAGTTCGGTTTGGCCTGCTCAATCTTCCGCTTTACGCTCCCTTTCAATTAATCACTTTCATTCCAAAACCAAAGCGTGATCCCAAAATCCTCTCCTGGAAATGGGACGGCCGTATGCTTCATTCTTACCACTCGTTATCGGGTCCACAAATATGGGCGGGTAGTAATGAAGGGGGCAATGATCCAAGCCTTTATCGAAAAATTCTCTGGCAAGAGTTTTTATTAAAGAACCCCCAAATGTCACCAGAGGCGCTCCACAATTTCCACTTCTCCACGGATCAACAACCGGATGCACGAACTGTGACCATGAAGAGATCAGAGTCACGTACTGTCAGTGTTTCAGAACTCACGGTTTCTTCGGAATCAATTGAGTTTACTTACTACAATAATTCCCCTTGGAAAGCCCCCGTATCCACTACTGATGTCTTATCAATACGCGAAATAAAACCCATTATGCCCTCAAACCTGAGCAAGGGCCCCACTCTTCCGTTACCTGTGCCGAGACAAATTCTTCAAAAGGATGCGGAATAAGGCTTTGTCATTACTGACATGGCCCGCTAAACCCTCATCGTTCACGACTCCAAACCCGTTTCCATACGCAGGGCCGTTCACCACACAAAGGTCGGTCTTATTTAATAAAATCTGTTGCGTTCCCTTCTGGATCACACCCATAGGCTTTCCTGTCACTTCATATTTCCAACCTACTAAAAATGCTTTGGGAAACAGGGTCCGGAGGTGTTTGATGACTTTGGGCGAGGGCTTTAAATAAATAATGGGCGATTCTGTCGAGAGGATTTTTCCCGTTCTTGATAGTTTTGTGCCGCTTCTGGATTCCACCTTTGCGACAGTAAAGTCACTCAACGCCGCTGCATGGAAAACGGCGCGTACTTGCTTGGTCTCAAATTTTTTCAATTTTTCCAGAATGTCTTTTGAATTAGAGAATGGTATCACCCATCGCGCCTTGTTCACGCCTGAATACGGCGCAGCGTCGGATATAAGACTGCAAACTGAACACCCTGCTTCCGTTAAAAAATTGGCCAAAGTGGTGGCCAGCTTGCCGGTAGAAAAGTTCGTAATCCGGCGGACGGAATCAATTTCCTCGTATCCGGGCCCTCCAGTGACAATTATGAATGGTTGAGTTATTCGCGACATGTGACGACAACAGGTTGACTATGTTTCTATACCTGATTAGTTTTTAAGAGAACAGAAAAGAACCAAAGTCATTATTGTGCCACCCGTCAAAAAAACAAAATCATCCGCAGACCATTATCTCACTCTCGCTAAAAGGATCAGATCCATCATCGAGGACAAAAAGGCGGAGGACATTCTCATTCTGAAAGTCGAAGGCCTTTCATCCATCACCGATTATATCGTGTTGGTATCGGGAACAAGTGAGCCGCATCTTAAAGTCTTGGCCAATGAAATTGAACGCCGCCTCATGGAGGAGGATAACGTCAAGAACATCGGGCGTGATGGTTCATCGATCAGCCAATGGGTCGTCCTCGATTACGGTGGCGTCATTGTGCATATCTTCCATAAATCCAAACGCGAGTTTTACGGTTTGGAAACTCTGTGGAAAGACGCGGCGAAGATAAAATAAGTTCCTTGTCCTTCCTATCCCTTTGACAATTTTTATAAATAGGGCCTTGCAAAGTTATACTTGTGTATGATATAGTCCTCGCATCATGCATTCTGTTCACGAGAAAATATTAAAGTTCATGTCGAAGTTTCAATCGAAGCACGGGTACGCGCCCACAGTTCGAGACATCATGAAACACCTAAAATTCGCGTCTCCCCGGTCCGTGTCATATCACCTCGATCGAATGGAAATCGCAGGGCTCATTAAAAATGCAGGTAAGGCGCGGAGTCTCCAAGTCGCCTGCGTCGTTGAGGACCGCCCAGACAATCCGATGATTCCCGTGTATGGGCCTATTCGGGCTGGTCATCCTGAACTTCAATCGCAACTTCCACTGGGTATGCTTGAAATACCCCCTGCTCTCTTTTCTTCGGGTGTCCAAAAGAAAGGTTTTGCTCTGACGGTTAAGGGCGACAGCATGGAAGGCGCAGGTATTTTAGACGGCGACTTGGTTATCATTGAGAATTCCCAACCTCGCGAGGGTGATATTGTCGCTGCCCTCATCGATGGTGAAAGTACTTTGAAACGTCTCGTTAAGAAAAATGGCACATCATACCTCAAAGCTGAAAACCCCAAATACCGAGATTTGATTCCAGCTGCTGAACTAGTGATCCAAGGCGTAGCCGTCGGCAGTTATAGAAAGTTCTGATTGAGCATTCACCTCGCCTTGGCGCGGTTTTAAGAGCCACTACAGACAAGCGAAGTCGTAAAATCCGAAAGCTAACCCCACGTTCTCCCGAAACTCGCGGGCATCCTTCGCATTTAAATTGAGACGCAACCCCTTTGGGGTTGAGCCGATTTTTCGATCTTAACCCAGGGTAGCTCCGCAACCCTGGGCTTTATGGCGGAATCCCTTTGGGATTCATCGCGAGAACTCGCGAGGAGCCAGCCATGTAAACTATAGGACGGAAATGGAGATGAAGGAAAAAGCCAATCCGATTATTGGACTTATGAGCGTCAGGACAAAGATAGATGCTGCTGTCAAACGTGGGGTTTATGGTTTGCACATTACCATCCCAAAAATATCCCAAAGGGATTCATCAAACCCTGGTGCAAACCAGGCACCCTGAGACCTGAAGGTCTATAAAAAAAATCCCAAAGGGATTTCGTCACATAGTCCAGGGTTGCTCGTCCTCGATAAACCCTGGGTAAAAGTCAACCAACACACAACCCCAAAGGGGTTGCGTGCCCATGAACTTTCGTTAATCGGCGCTGCCCCAGAAATAATGAAGTTTGGTTCGAGGCGCACAGGTGTCCACGTTGGAAAAGGGCTTTTTTGCCCGCATAATTTCCTTTATTTCGTTGTATCTTTTCCAGTGCGGGTTTTCAGGGGAACAATCAAGATTGGGCAATGTCTTTTGTCTATATGTCTCCGCATCTATTGCCCACTGTTTTAGGGCCTGTGCTGCACGTCCCTTGTAATCTCCAAGTTCAACTTCTGCGTGCTTAGCTATGATGGGCAGCCAACGATGGGTGTACTGTACATGGGTCGTCTCATCAATGATGTCAAAGAGCATCATCTCCGCAGACTCAAGATCTCCTCCCTCACGAAAGTCTGTGTACGCTTCGTTCTTTACATTAAAATGACTCGTCTCAGCGAGCATTCCCACATTGTACATAACTTCATAAAGGTCCTTGGGTGTCATGGTGGGCTGCAACACATTGGGGTCACTGTTATTTCTAGAAAACCCAATAAACTCGTGGGTCAATCCAAAATCAAGAAACCGGGAGTATCCCGATTGACCATGCCGCGATTCATCCCATAAATGCCTAGATACATCATGATGAAACGCCCATGGCATGTAGGTCGCATCATATATCCAAGCCAACTGCTGATCCGCGAGATTGATTTCCAACATGTACCCGAAGCACCAAAAAATACGCCTGGTCTCTATATTCGAATGAAAATCGATATTCGTATATACGGAAACTTTGCTCGCGTCAGGTGCCTTTAAGGCTGCTTTTGGAAGTTCGGCCTCAGCAATAGGTCTAAATTGAATCGCTACCCCACATGGTTGCGCGATTTTTCCGTCTTCGAATCCAATTTCCATTTCTAGATTGCCCAGATTTTTCAAGGCTTCTTCTATCGACGCTTTGTATGCCGCATCAATGGTGTGTGGATTCCGGCGGCGATAATCCCGTAGCCATAGGCGGTGCTGCTCTTTGATGGTGCAAATCTCATGAATGACGGCAATCGTCGGGGCATCGTGAACGTTGTGAGCCGATTTTGTATAAATCATGTAACTGCGCACTATGCCAATCGTGAGAACCTGGAAAACTCCATCTAACCAATCTTCCTTCGATGGCGCTTGTAACACGATGTTTGCCAACGCCTCTAGGCGGCAACTCACAGGTTCATCGGGTTTACCTGCGGGAAACTCCTCCACTCGCTGACGCAACCGGCGTACACACTCAGCTTGATCCCATACCATTTTATGAATGCTAGCTTTATCATCCCATTCACCAAAACGCCGACCCCATGCACAGATCATTCTGTGTATGGACCGCTCCAAGTATTGCCAATCATTCAGCCGAGGTATGGTTTTTGGGCGGAACTTGGAATCTGCTTCGATCAGAGGTTGACGGGTGGAACTGGTCGTAACATCAGAGATTTCGGCGCTATTCATAATTTTGTCTAAAATAGCATATAGCCTCAAACTTGTCTGTATCTTAACTCGTTTATATTGTGTCCAATAATGCTTATTACCCACACAAAACTCATCCAGCAAATTACCCTCAATACCTCATAGGGTAGAAATCTCTGTTTTGACCCTGCGCCGTTTAAAGCGTAAGGTTGGGCATGAATTTGCCGGTAAAAATGCGCGCCTATAGTATCCTGCAACGTTTAAAACATTATCGAAGTGTCATCGATAAGGATGCGCGTCTCGAGGGTCCCCTCGCATTGATCGCCCTCAAAGAGAATGAAACCCCTATTGGGATTTATGAAAATCCGCATCTGATTCCTTCTGAATACATCTTAATATCCAACTTCGGATTATACACGGTCAATTCTGCTCACTCCGATTTCACTCTCTTTTCCGATATCGAAGCGGTGGAAATCCCTCAGAAACTGGGGGATTCATTTGTACTTTATCTGACGACCTACGATCAGCGGCGCATTCTTATTAATGTTGGCGCTGTGAGAATTGCTGATGCCTTTGAGTTTATGCGGTTTATTGTGCGAGTGCTGAACGATTTGAAAGAAGAACCGCATCAGATCAAATAATTCATCTTTGGCATTTACTGATCAAACAGATCACTATAAAGCCGGCATTTTCATTAAATGCCCAACTGCATTCCATCCTTTGCGAACACTACGGTCTTGCCTTTCAGCAATCGTGTCGCCATTCGTTTGACTCGTGGTAAGTCCTTGTAAAAAGGGCCTCCTACGTGAGTAAAAATGATCTTCTTTATGTCTTTTCCTGCGAGATAATTAAAAATATCTTCCAAATCAAAATGCGCCAGCTCGCACACCAACACGTCAGCCCCGTTTTTCAAGGAGGAATCCAAATCCTGGGGAGCTCCTAAGTCCATTGAAAATACGATGCGAATGCCTTTGATTTCAATTTTAAAACTGAACGCCTCAAAGGGTCTTTGATCCCCTAAACCGAACGCGCGCTTGAGCATTTGCAGGTGAGACGATGGATAGGCTGTTACGGTTCCGTCGAAGATTTTGACTTTTTTGCCTGTAACATGCGGTTCCATTTTCCAAGAAAAACCCATCAAGTTGTCAAAGAGGTACCCCGCTTCAAGCATCCCTTTAACTGGCTCGATCCCTTCCTTTGGAATGTGTACGGCCAATGCGGCTTTCCTTTTCATCAACCACATCCCTTGCATGAGCATTTGGAACCCACCGATATGGTCTCCATGGAGATGACTTATAAAAATCTTATCAATGGTATTAAAATCGACGCCGAGCTTTTTGAGCGAATATGTGCAGGGCTCCCCGCAATCAAAAAGATACAAACGCCCACCGGAATTAAGGAGGATAGAGCTATGAAACCGGTCATCGCAGGGATGCCCATCTCCAGTACCTAAAAAACGAATCCAATTCTGCTTCAAGGCGCTCTTTGATGGGAATAACAAGTCGAGTTATTCATTTTTTACATTCTGCAATCTTCGTGATAATTCAGCAATCAAATTATCAATGGGATATAACAACTTAATTGGTGCACCCATCAGGAGTTGAACCTGAAACCTTCTGATCCGTAGTCAGACGCTCTATCCAATTGAGCTATGGGTGCAAATATTGGAGTTGAGCAATAAACGCCGTTTCACCCTTCTCTGCAAGCACTTTCCGACAAAATTTTGAAGTCATATGAATACGAGAGCTTCACCGCAAGATTGCAAAACATTTTCACAACTCCCCTCAGGCCGGAATGCCGGGGGCTTCGATTCCCTCGGTTTCGGCGACGGAAATCTCCGAATCTTCTAGATGCTTTTCGCTGCCCTCGGGAATCAAGGGAAGGAAGACATAGTTCGGATCTTCTTTCTGACGTTTCACCGTTTCCATGATTTCCTTCCACGTATTCCACAGGCCTTTCTCACAAGGAGGCAGGTCGGCCTTCATCGCTTCACGCAGGCGACCCAAATTATAAAACGGGACACCGGGATACATATGGTGCTCCACATGGTAGTTCATGTGCCAATAAAGCAGGCGGGGAAGCCAACTGACTGTGTAGGTCCGGCAGCAAAGACGGAAATCCCGCGAGTTTGGGGTCAACCCAACATGCTGGGGAAATCCGCACAGAAGAGCCAGCCACCAATTCAAATGAGGTGCGGCTGTGATGAGGAAAAACAACACCAGAAATGACCAATGAACCAAGAACGCAGCCAGGATATAGGCCACAATAATCAGTGAATGCCCAATGAGGATCGTCCGTGCCCATTTGGTCTGACGTTCCTTGAGTCCTGGAGCCCCTTCGTCAACGACCTTTCTTTCCCAGTCATTAAGCGTTTCCCCCTTAGCGCGTATCCATGTCGATATCCAAGCCCACTTGAAGCTCGTATAAAGGGGGAAAAAGGCCCGAATAAAGGTCTTTTTATCCACGCTTTGAGGCAGAACCACTTCACCGTCGTAATCCTTATGGACGGTCACTTGATGATGTCGCACGTGGCTAGCGCGGAATCCGATGTAGTCTGCATAGCTCAGGAGGGAATAGACCTGTAGGATAAATTCATTCAAAGCCTTGGATTTGAACGCGGTCTTATGGGACAACTCGTGAACAGGTCCTCCCGCTCCCATAAAGGAGTAAAAGGTTCCATGGACAAAGAGTGCCAGCGCCAGCAGGGGTATTGTCCAGAACCAGTTAGCCAGATCAATGTGAACGAGGATGTACCAACTCAGGGCCCCCGAAAGCATGGTCAAACCCAGTTGAGTCATAACGTGAATCAGAGGACGTACGTTGCTCTGCTTCATGAGTTCTTTCATGACAGCCCTATCCACATGACAACGATGCCAGTTGACTTTTCCGTTTTTAAATGGGGACTGTTTCTTTTCGGAAGCTTCTTTTGTTTCAGCTGTAGCTTGGGTGACTTCAGACATAAAATTACTTGTTTGAGGGGTGAGTCGGAAAGTTATCAATCTTTAGAACCTGATCAAGGGAAGAATGGACTAAATACAGATCAAGATACCGCCGCCCATGTTTTCCGGGCTTGTTCCATGATCACGCACATGTCATTCCAGACGGGGGGGAATGTGTCTAGCTGGTATCCGGCCCAGGTCAGTTGTTCGGGCATGATGCACAGATCTTCCCCGTGCTTCGCGCCTTTGAGCCAGCATTTCAGGAGGGCATCAACGAATTCTAGATAGTCGCGTCCTTCCGGGGTCAGCTTCCCTTTTGCGTCCACAACCGGAATCTGGCAGTGGTGCCCATTGAAGGCACGCAGATGGAGTTGGCGCGCATTTTGGATCAGCTCCGGGTGTTCGAGCAGGCGGTTGGCGTAGGGAGCGCCAATGTGTTTGGTTAGGGCGAAATGGGAAAAGTCGAAATTCATCCGGATGAGACGTCCCGTGATCTGCTGATACCGGTCGGCGATTTCCCAGGTTTTTTCCGGGGTTTCCGTGCAGGTGTCGCGGTGCACTTCGAGGTCGACCGAAGCACCGAGTTGTTCGGCAAAACGTTCCAGCTTCAACCAGCCTCGCACGGCCACTTTAGGGGGAGTGTCGTGATCATAAAACTGCACGTTAATCCGGCGCGAGTTGGTGGAGTGCGCCACCAGGATGCTTTGTGCGAAATTTGTTTCGTTACAACTGGCGCCGCAAAGGCGGTCGAGACCCACTTCATAGGTTTCGCGAATCATTTCCCCATCGGCCCCGACGGCAATACCGTCAAACCCCGCAGCTTTGGACCGTTTCATCGCCTCCAAGCGGGTCATTCCGCGATGCTTCGGATCATCCATCAACCCCCAAAGTCCGGCAAAACACAGAAGCTTGGATTTGTTCGATTTCTTTTGCGTGGTCTTGGTCATATGCCTGAACGTATAATATGGTTTTACCCGCACGTCACGGGGAAAGAGAAGTAGCATCAAAGGGGACGGACAGTTTGTCTGTCCCTTCGGATTTACGAACCTCCACATGACGGAGCCGAGGTGGCGACACTGATGGGAAATCTGATTACGTCAACGGGGACTACGTCAACGGGGACAGACAAATTATTGGTCATTTAAATGCCATTTTCTGAAAACTGTCGGCGATGGGGGAAAACTAAAGCACCTGTATAAAACATCTCCTTACGACTTAAAGGACTGCTATTGAGGGAAACGGGGACTTTAAGGTAATCAACTTTGGTTTGCCATCGCGGAAGACGTTGAACTCAATTTTGTTCGCACCACTCTCGAGCCAACATTTACTTTCTCTAGGCTACATTGGTCTATGTTTCCCTCACAGCTAAGTGATTTTGTTTATCACATTTGAATGGGTACTCGCTTTATAAACGCCGGCGCAGCCGAATAAAAATACGGAAAAATGCGCTACCGCGTTTAATAAAATCATGAGCGGCTTCATCATTTGCGTAATTGATTCAGTGGATTCAATCAAGGATCCCATCATTTCGGGGGTTTGCGGGGGTAC
>Ga0163154_10003815_pt1 | contig 20434 bp, 16 predicted proteins | sample OliLakLV19MP9P1_FD_148649 | JGI IMG/M metagenome (GOLD analysis project Ga0163154, IMG submission 148649) | Freshwater microbial mat bacterial communities from Lake Vanda, McMurdo Dry Valleys, Antarctica - Oligotrophic Lake LV.19.MP9.P1 | ecosystem: Environmental > Aquatic > Freshwater > Lake >...
TGGCCACCACGAAGCGTTACTACAAAGGCAGCACCGACGGGAAGGCGCCGTTCGCGGGCGATCCGCTCGCCGGCGTGCGGCAACGTTACGACGTCGTCGTGATCGGCAGCGGACTCGGCGGCCTCACGGCGGCGGCCGTCCTGTCGCGTGCCGGACGGAGCGTGCTCGTCCTCGAGCAGCATTACAACCTCGGCGGGCTCGCCACCTGGTTCAAACGTCGGGGCGGCCACGTGTTCGACGTGTCCTTGCACGGTTTCCCGTCCGGCATGAAGAAGACGTGCCGCAAGTACTGGAACCAAGCGATCGCGGATCGAGTCGTTCGCCTCGACGGCATCCGCTTCGACAATCCGCAATTCGCGTTCGACACGGCTTTCACCCGCGAGGACTTCACATCGAAGCTCGTCGATGTCCTGCGCGTCCCGCGGACGTCGGTCATGACGTTCTACGATGAACTGGCGCGCATGGACTTCCATGCGGAAACCGGCGAGACGACGGGGCAACTGTTCGAGCGGCATTTTCCAGGGCGGAACGACGTCCATCGCCTGCTCATGGAGCCGATCAGCTACGCGAACGGTTCGACGCTCGACGATCCCGCGATCAGCTACGGGATCGTGTTCGGCAACTTCATGAAGGACGGCGTCTACACCTTCGAGGGCGGCACCGACACGCTGATCCGGGCTATGAAGGCCGAACTCGAAGCGCGCGGAGTCGAAGTGCGCGCGCGCTGCCAGGTCGAGCGCATCCGCGTCGAAGGCGGTCGCGTCACGGGCGTCGAGGCCGAAGGCCGCACGATCGCTTGCGACGCCGTGGTCAGCAACGCCTCGCTGCGAGCGACGGTCGTCGACCTCGTCGGCAAGGAACACTTCACGCCCCAGTACGCGGCACGTGTCGAAGGCGTGCGCCTCAACACCTCGAGCACGCAGGTTTACCTCGGCGTGCGCGAGGGCCTGACGTTGCCCTTCGTGACCGACCTGCTCTTCACGTCGACGCGTCCGACGTTCACGTCCGAAGCACTGTGCGATCACGTCGGCGAGAGCGTCACGTTCTCGTTCTATTACCCGAAGTCGCGACCCACGGCCGGCGACCGGTTCACGATCGTCGGGTCGAGGAATGCGCGCTGGGAGGATTGGGCCACGCTCGACGCGCCGACCTACGAACGTGAGAAGGCCCGCTTGGTGAAGGACACGCTCGAGCGCCTCGATCGCTACGTCCCGGGCGCGGCGGCGAAGATCGAACACGCGGAAGCCGCGACGCCGCGCACGTTCCGCTTCTACACGCAAAGCCCGGGCGGCACGTCGTTCGGCACCAAGTTCGAAGGTCTGAAGCCCAGCATGACCCTGCACGAAGAGATCCGCGGACTCCACCATGCCGGCAGCGTCGGCATCATCATGTCCGGATGGCTGGGCGCGGCGAACTACGGCGCGATCGTCGCGAACAAGGTCGACGCGTGGCTCGCGAGCTTGGTCGAGGTGTCCTCGTGATCGACACGCGCGCATTCGACGGTCAAACCGCGATCGTGACCGGCGGGACGCGCGGAATCGGTCGCGCGATGACACTCGCTTTCCTCGAGCAGGGTGCCCGGGTTCACGCGACTTGGACCGGCAACGAAGCGGCCGCGGCGGCGCTCCAGGACGAAGCGGCGCGCTTCGAAGGTCGTCTCGTTCTCCATCGCTTCGATGTCACCGACGAGGCCGCCGTCGAGAGCTTCTGGACGGGCCTCGAATCCGAAGCAAGCGGCGTGCAGATCCTGATGTCGAACGCCGGCATTCGCCGCGACCAGATCGTCGGGACGATGCCGGCCAACGATTGGCGCGCCGTGCTCGACGTGAACCTCACCGGCTCGTTCTTGATGGCCAAGCAAGCTGTTCGCGCCATGCTGCCGCGCAAGTACGGCCGGATCGTGTTCGTGACTTCGCCTTCCGGACTGCACGGTATCCAGGGGCAAGCGAATTACGCCGCGAGCAAAGCTGGGCAGATCGGGCTCATGCGCTCGCTCGCGCGCGAGGTCGGCAAGCGCAAGATCACCGTGAACTGCCTCTCGCCGGGCTTCGTCGAGACCGAACTCCTCGCCGACCTTCCCGATGAGGTCAAGGCCGAGCACAAACGCAGGGTCCCGATCGGCCGGTTCGCGGACCCGATCGAGATCGCGCATGCGGCACTGTTCCTCGCCTCGCGCGGCGCGAGCTATGTGAACGGTACGACGTTGGAGGTGCACGGTGGCATCTAGCACGACGGCGCGCGCCGAAATCGAGGCGCTGATCCCCCATCGCGATCCGTTCCTGTTCGTGGATCGCATCATCGCGCGCACCGCCGATCGCATCGTCACGGAGTGGGACGTCACGCCGGACTTGTGCGCGTTTCGCGGGCATTATCCGGGTTTTCCCGTGCTGCCAGGGGTCCTGATCAGCGAGTTCACGTTCCAATCGGCTGCCTGTCTGTTCGCGTCGGGTGCGGATCCCACGGTTCGCTCGAGCGCCGTTCCCGTGCTCACCAAGATCGAGGACGCGCGTTTCCGGCGCATCGTCAAGCCGGGCGAGACACTACGCGCGAACGTCGAGGTCACCGAGCGACTCGGACCCGCGCGCTACTGCAAGGCTGTCGTCACGTGCGGCGACGAGACCGTCGTGCGTTTGCGATTCACGGTCGCCGAGGCGACGCTCTCCCCGTGAGCATGCCTACGAACGACTGGCTTCGCCTGGCCGACCGCACGATCCTCGTGACGGGCCTGCGAAACAAGAAGAGCGTCGCATGGCACGTCGGTGCAGGCTTGCGTGAAGTGGGCGCGCGGCCAGTCTTCACCGTGCACACCGAGGCCCGCCGCGCGGAGGTGCAGCGGCTCGTCCCGGACGGGACGGTCCTCGTATGCGACGTGGCCGACCAGGCCTCGATCGACGCACTCGCCGCACGTCTCCGCTCCGACGGAACGCGACTCGACGGCCTCGTCCATTCGATCGCCTACGCCGAGTACACGCCGCTAGCGGACGGATCCCTCCGACCCTTCCACGAAACACGTCGCGCGGACTTCCTGCGCGCTGTCGACGTGTCGTGCTTCTCTCTCGTGGCACTCTCGAACGCGTTGAAGGACCTGTTCACGCCGCGCGCGTCCGTGGTCGCCCTCTCGATCTCCACGACACGTCTCACGAGCCCGAGCTACGGCTACATGGCGCCGATCAAGGCCGCGCTGGATGCCTCGATCGCGTTCCTGGCGAAGAGCTTCAGCGCGAGCGGCGAAGTGCGCTTCAACACGGTGAATCCAGGTCTTTTGAAGACGTCCGCTTCGGCCGGGATCCCGGGCTACGTCGAGAACCTCCTCTTCGCCGAGGCCGCTACGTTGCGCAAGCGCGGCCTCGAGACCCAAGAAGCAGCCGACGCGGTCCTCTACCTCTTGTCGTCGCGGTCTTCGGGGATCAACGCACAAAGCCTCGTCGTCGATGCAGGCATGGCGACGAACTTCTTCGACGAAGAGATCGTCCGGCGTGCCACGCGACCGGAGGCGTCGTGAGCGTGCTGAGGCCCGTCTTACGCGCGTCGGACGCGGAGACTTCGGAACTTCGCGGATCGGAACGCGTCGCGGCGCGCTCCGCTCACGCACGCCTTGCTCTCGCGGTATCCGCGCGCCTCTCGAACGCGGAGCTCGGTCCGCTCGCGAAAGGCGAGCACGACGCACCCATCCCGACGAACGGCTGGCATTGGTCCATCTCCCACGCGTCCGGGTTCTCGGCCGGTGTCGTCGCACGCGTACGCGTCGGAATCGACATCGAGGCGATCGTCCCGCGTCGCCAGGATCTCGTGCAGCGCGTGGCTACGCGCGCCGAACTCGACCTACTCGAAGGCTTCCGCTGGGAAACTTTCTTTCGCATCTGGACCGCCAAAGAGGCCGTGCTCAAGAAAGCCGGCTGCGGAATTCTCGAACTCTCGTCCTGCACGGTCGTCGCAGCGTTCGGCGTCGATCACTTGGTCCTCTCCCACCGCGGACGTGATCACGAAGTGCGACTTCTGGTCCGTCATGGCCACGTCGCCGCTCTTGCGTGCGACGGATCGTTCGAGGTCGAGTGGACCCTCGAGCCCGCGCGGGAAGTGTCGGCATGACGACGACCACCGCCTGCGCAACCCTGCCCCCGCTCTCCGCTGCCGAGTATCCATTCGAGAGCCACTTCCTCGATGTTTCCGGCGGGTCGATGCACTTCCTGGACGAAGGTCCGCGCGACGGCCCTCCGATACTCTTCCTGCACGGGAACCCCACTTGGTCGTTCCTATGGCGCCGGCTCACGCTCGAGTTCCGGGCGACGCACCGCTGTATCGCGGTCGATCACATCGGTTGCGGGTTCTCGTCCAAGCCGGCGAACTGGCGCTACACGTTGGCCGCGCATGCAGAGAACGTGCACGCGCTCGTCGAGCGACTCGATCTCGAACGCGTCACGCTGGTCGTCCACGACTGGGGCGGTGCTATCGGCATGTCGCTCGTGAGTCGCGCCCCCGGACGCTTCGCGCGGCTCCTCGTCCTGAATACAGCGGCATTCCCGGGACCGATGCCGCTTCGAATTCGCGCCTGCCGCGTGCCCGTGGTCGGACCGTTCCTCGTCGAACGCTTGAACGCGTTCGCGGGAATGCTCCCGCACTACGGCGTGGCCGATCCGGCGCTGCTCTCTGCCGCTGCGCGCGAAGGGTTCGCGCACCCGTATCGCACGTCCGCGGACCGCATCGCGATTCGCCGCTTCGTCGAGGACATCCCGACATCGGCGAATCATCCGTCGTGGAAGGAACTGGCCACGGCGTCGCAGGCCATCGCGCGCTTCGTCGCGAAGCCCGTGTCGATCGTCTGGGGGCAACGTGACTGGTGCTTCACGCCGCGCTTTCGCGGCCAGTGGCAGAGCCGACTGCCCAACGCCAAGGTGCTGACCATCGAGCGCGCGGGACACTTGGTCACCGAGGAAGCGCCGCGCGAAGTGGCTGCCGAGCTTCGCGCCTTGCTCGCGCGATGAGTAAGAACGCGCTCGACCGCGATGCGACAGTCCTGCGTGGGACCGCGCTGCCGCGCGCTCCGGAGTTCGTGAACGTCGGTGCTTGCCTGCACCGGACCGCTCTGGCTACGCCTCTACTCGCGGCCGTCATCGCGCCCCACGGTCGATCGGGCTGGCGCTCGACGACCTACGCCGAGCTCGACGCGCGCGTCGCCGCGATCGCGCGCGGCCTGCGCGACGCGGGACTCGAGCGCGGAGATCGAGCGGCGTTGCTCGTGCGCCCCGGCCACGACCTCATCGCCATCACGTTCGCGCTGTTTTGCATCGGAGCGGTGCCGGTCGTCGTCGATCCGGGCATGGGAGCGCGCGCCCTGATCCACTGTCTCGCTCGCACGAAACCGCGAGCATGCCTCGCGATTCCGGCGGCGCATGCGCTGCGTCGCTTGTTCGCACACGAGCTCCAGAGCGTCACGATCGACGTCGTCGTCGGTCCACGGTGGTTCCCCGGCGCGCGCACGCTCCATGCGCTCGAGTCGCGTCACATGGGTTCGCTCGATCCCGTGAACACGCGGGCCGACGACCCCGCGGCGATCCTCTTCACGTCGGGCTCCACGGGTCCCGCCAAGGGTGTCCTATATCACCACGGCGCTTTCGCGGCACAGATCGAGGCGCTGCGTCTCTTGTGCGACATCCGCGCGGGAGACGTGGATTTGGCCTGTTTTCCGCTATTCGCGCTCTTCGACGCGGCGTTCGGAGCGACGTGCGTCGTGCCGCGGCTCGATCCGTCACGACCAGCTCGCTGCGATCCGGCGTGGATCGCGAGCGCGCTCCTGGAGCATCGCTGCACGTACTCGTTCGGATCTCCCGCGATCTGGTCGCGCGTCGCGCAGCACGCCGCGAACCGGGGCACGACCTTCCCGTCGCTTCGGAGCGTGTGGATCGCCGGCGCACCTGTCGCACCGACGCTCGTCGCGGCTCTCTGCTCGCGAGTCGCCACGGATGGCGACGTGCACACGCCGTACGGCGCGACCGAGTGCTTGCCGCTCACTTCGATCTCGGGTGCTGACCTCGCCGACGTGCGTGCACTCGTCGAGAGCGGCGGTGGGAGTTGCGTCGGGCGTGCGGCGCCGGGTGCCGAGATCGCTCTCGCGCCCGTCGACGACGGCCCGTTCCAGCGCTGGCCCGGTGCCCGTCGACGCGGCTCACTCGGCGAGATTTGCGCACGCGGCCCCGTCGTGACGCGTGCCTACGTGGGCGACGATCGCGCGAACGAGCTCTCGAAGATCTCCGACGGGACGAACGGCTCCTGGCATCGCACGGGCGACGTCGGCTGGATCGACGACGCGGATCGACTCTGGATCGTCGGTCGCAAGACACATCGCATCGACTCCGTGAACGGCGTCGCGTATCCCGTGCCGACCGAGAACGTGTGCGACCTTCATCCGCGCGTGCGGCGATCGGCCCTCGTCGGCGTCGGTCCGCGCGGAGCTGAACGTGCCGTACTCGTCATCGAATCTACCGCCGACGGATCGCGCAGCGCAGTTCATCAGGCCGAGATCGCAGCGGAGATCGCGGCATGGCTTCGAGACCGCCAGTGCGTGGTCGGCCCCAACGAGCCCGTCGACATCGCGGCCACGCTTTTCCGGGCCGATTTCCCGGTCGATGTACGCCACAATGCCAAGATCCGACGCGAGATCCTCGCGGAGTGGGCGACCACGATTCTCGGCAAGGGGAAGTCGTCGTGAAGTGCCTGGTCACCGGAGGCGGCGGTTTCTTGGGGCTTGCGATCGTGCGATTGCTCTGCGCCCGCGGTGACCAAGTCGTCAGCTATTCGCGGTCTCGCCACGAACTCGTCGATCGGCTCGGCGGAATCTGTGTCGAAGGCGACGTGACAGACACGGCTCGACTCGCTGATGCCATGCGCGATACGGACGTCGTCTTCCACGTCGCAGCGAAGGCCGGGGTTTCTGGTCCGCGGCACGAGTACGAACGAGTCAATGTCCTCGGGACGACCGCCGTCGTCGCGGCGGCCGTGAAGGCCGGCGTGCCGCGCCTCGTCCACACGAGTTCGCCGAGCGTCTGTTTCGACGGCAAGGACCATCTGGACGCTTCGAACGATCTCCCCTACGCCGTTCGGTTCCTGGCTCACTATCCGCGCACGAAGATGCTCGCGGAGAAGCACGTTCTCTCCTGGAACGGTCGCGGCATCGCGACCGTCGCGTTGAGGCCGCATCTCCTCGTCGGGCCCGGCGATCCGCACCTCATGCCGCGCATCGCGGAGCGCGCGCGAGCCGGGAACTTGCGCGTCGTCGGTGACGGCCACAATCGAGTGAGCCTCACCGACGTCGACAATGCCGCGTGGGCGCATCTCGACGCGGCGGATCGCCTCGGCATCGGAGCCGCGCACGCTGGTAAGGCCTATTTCCTCGCACAGAACGAGTCGGTGGCGATGTGGCCCTGGATCCGCGACGTGCTCGAGCGCGCGCGAGTGCCCGGGCCGAAAGGCCGCGTGCCCCTCGGCGTCGCGCACGCGCTCGGCTACGGCTGCGAGGCCTGGTGGTCGCTGACGCAGCGCGCCGGCGAACCGCCGATGACGCGCTTCATCGCGCTGCAACTCGCGCGGTCGCACACGTACGACCTCGGGCCCGCGCAGCGCGACTTCGGCTACGTGCAGCGTGTGTCCAACGCCCTCATGACGGAGCGCGCGGCGGCTTCGATTGCTGCCGCGCGCTGAATCTCAACGGCGAAGGAGCCGGATCAGCTCGACGATCTTCGGCGGCGCGCCCGTGCGCAGGACGCCGTTCCTGAACACGCGTCCGGCGACCCACAGCATCCCGGCCACCGACACGATGAGCAGCAGGATCGTGCCCGCGATCTCCCACCCGGAGGGATCGCCGGCGATGCGGTTCATCATCACGAACGGCGTGAACGGCGGGATCCACGAGAGGACTTGCGCCAGGACGCCGTTCGGATCGCGCGCGACAGGGATCATCGCGAACAGCGGGACCATGAGCACGATCATCACCGGGCTCATGAAGTTCTGAGCCTCCTTGATCGTGTTGCACAGGCTGCCGAGCGCGAGAAGGAGGCTCGCATAGAGCAGGAAACCGAGCAGGAAGTACGCGGCCAGCGGGAGCAAGACCGAAGGCGTGAACACCTGTCCCATGAGCGGACCCGCGATCTCGCTCAAGGATCCCGCACCGAAACGCAGGACGAGGAAGAGCGAGAAGAACCACGCCGTCAGCATCACGAAGCCGACAGCAGCGACGCCCATGAGCTTGCCGAGCATCAGTTCGCCCGGCGTCACCGACGAGAGGAGGACCTCGAAGATGCGGCTGGCCTTCTCCTCGACCGTGCTCGAGAGCAGCATCTGCGCGACGGTCATCATCGCGACGAACATCAGGTAGACGAAGCCGATCGGCGCCCACTGACGCGCTTTCTCGGCCATGCCGACGTCCTCTTCGCCGGCCGCCTTGCGGGGATCCTTGTCGTCGAAGCGCACGTCGATGCGGGCGATGCGTTCGACTTCGTCCTGTGCGATTCCTTTCGACGTGTACTCGTCCCGTCGGAGGTGTTCCGCGAGCGCGCGCGAGATCAGCTTCGAGAGGCCATCGTCGGTCAAGTTCGTCGACCAGTACTCGACGCCCTTGCGCAGTTGCCCCGTGATGGGCGGCATGACGATGAGCGCGAAGACCTCCTTGTCGTCCTCCCCGACTTTCACCTTCTTGTCGCCGAGCAACCACGGTTTCAAGGCTGCGATCGTCTCGGGTGTCGTGCCTGCGAGGGCCTCCGTCGGGATGGGCACGCGCTGGAAGGGGCGCAGTGACGATTCGTACTCCGGGGTCGACGGATCGGCCTTGCGCTTCTCGAGCCAAGCCATCCGCGCCTTGTCGTCGGAGTCCTGCCAGTCGCGCTCGACGGCGGCGTCGATGATCGGGATGAGCTCGCCTGTCGGATCGATCACGGCGAAAGCGCGCGTGGTCTTCGAGATCTTCTCGAGCAGCGCGGGCACGCGGAATCCGGCGAACAGGAGCACCGGGAACAGCACGATCCCGATGATGAAACCCTTGGTTTTCGCGTGTTCGGCGAACTCGCGGAACCCGATGCGGAGTGCGTACTTCACGCTGCCTCCTCGCCGCCGACCAGCTTCAGGAACACGTCACGCAGTCCTGGATCGCGCCGCTCGAACGACGACAGCTCGACGCCGGAGCGGAAGCACGCGCGGAGGACTTCGTCCGGCTGCGCTCCTTCCGACAACACGACGTCGTACCGGCCTTCGCCTTCGAGTTTCACGATGTCCACGACGCCGTGCACGGCGCGCAAGGGCGTGGGATCCGAGTTCGTCTGCAGTCGCACGCGGCGCGGGATCGAGCGCTTGGCCTCGGGGATCGTGCCGTCGAAGAGACGTTTGCCGCGACCGATCAAGACGATGCGATCACACAGGCGTTCCGCGTGCTCCATGATGTGCGTCGAGAAGACGATCGTCGTGCCGGCCGCGCGCAAGTCCTGAATCACTTGTTCGAGCACTTGCTGGTTCACCGGATCGAGTCCGGAGAACGGCTCGTCGAGGATCACGAACTTCGGCTTGTGAACGACCGACGCGAGGACTTGGACCTTCTGGCCCATCCCTTTCGACAGCGCCTCGCAACGCGTGTTGACGAATTCGCCGAGCCCATAGCGTTCGAGCAAGCGCACGGCTTCGCGTCGCGCCTCGGTCGGATCCATTCCGCGCAGTCCGCCGAAGAAGGCGATGAGTTCCTTCGCCTTCATTTTCTTGTAGAGCCCTTTTTCCTCGGGCAGGTATCCGATCTGCTGGCGCACATCGAGCGCCGACTTCACCCCCAGGATCTCGACCGTGCCCGACGTGGGCTCGTAGATCGAGAGGCTCATGCGGATCGTCGTGGTCTTTCCCGCGCCGTTCGGCCCGAGGAATCCGTAGACGCAGCCGAACGGGACGGAGAGCGACAGGTCGTCGACGGCCGTGAAGGTGTCGAACTTCTTGGTGACGCGCTCGAGGCGCAGGGCGAGGTCTGTCATCGGAGGGCGTAACTCGGAGTGAGGGGGCGGCACGCTACTCGTGCCCCCGGGATCCATTCCACGAAGAAGAGGTCAAACCTCGGAGGGCGGGCTGTCACGAAACTCACGCTTGTGCCGGATCGACCAATCCTGCAGTGATTCGAGGATTGGAACGAGCGTCTGGCCGAGCGGCGTGAGCTCGTACTCGACGCGGGGCGGCACGGTCGGGTGCGCGGTGCGCAGGATGATGCCCTCGGCCTCGAGATGTCGCAGCGCCTCGGTCAAGGCCTTCGCCGATACGTCGCCGATCGCACGCTCGATCTCGACGAATCGCCGCGTTCCGCCGCGCAAGTGCCACATCACGACGAGATGCCACTTGCCGCCGATCCGGCGTTGGACTTCGTGGATCGGACATTCGGGTACGCGTTCCATGGTCACCGGGGGGTTGGAGAGGGACCGCGCGGTGCCTTCTTGGCGCGCACGGCGAGGGAGCCCAAGATCCTCGCATGATCACCACCCGAAAGTCCTCGGAACGCGGGCACACTTCGATCGATTGGCTCGACAGCCGACACACGTTTTCGTTCGGCGAGTACCACGACGCTCGGCACATGGGTTTTCGCACGCTGCGCGTCCTGAACGACGACCGCGTGAAGCGCGGCAGTGGTTTCGGAACGCACGGCCACCGCGACATGGAGATCGTCACCTGGGTCCTCGAGGGTCGTCTCGAGCACAAGGACTCGATTCAGAACGCGAGCATCATCGGTCCGGGCGACGTCCAACGGATGAGCGCGGGCACGGGCATCCAGCACAGCGAATGGAACCCGTCGAAGGATGACGGTGTGCACTTCCTGCAGATGTGGATCCTGCCCGACAAGGCCGGGACGAAGCCGTCGTACGAGGAGAAGCAGATCCCGCTGGCGGATCGTCGCGGCAAGTGGCGTCGGATCGCGGACAAGGACGGTCGCGACGGTGCCGTGCGGATCGGCGCGGACGCGAGCATCCTGAACACGGTGCTCGAGAAGAATGAGGAAGTCGTGTACGAGCCGGCCGTCGGGCGCTCGCTCTGGCTGCACGTCGCGAGCGGGTCGGCCGTCGTGAATGAGATCGAACTCGGTGTCGGCGACGGGCTCGCGATCCAGGACGAGAAGAGCTTCACCGTGAAGGCGAATGCTCCGAGCGAACTCATGTTGTTCGATTTGAAGTAAGCGCGCGAGCCGGACCCCTGGCGGGCCGAGGTAGACGGCCACGACCGGTCGCGCGCTCGCAGGTCTGTGCAGAACTGGTGAGGCTGGAGTTCGTCTCGAGGCCGGTGAACAGGCTCGTGACATGGACGTCGAGCACGACGAGCAACCGAGCAGTACGCTCGCGGCGTGAAGCGGACTCTCCTCGTCGGTGCCGTGCTCGTGGCGCTCACAGTCGGCCTCGCCTTCCTGATTCGCATTCGGGCGGATGGACCTGTGTCCGTCGCGAGCTCGAGCGCCGAGATCGCGGTTCCGACGCATCGCGCGGAGATCGAGCAGCCCCTTCTCTCGGACGCGGTGCACCGCCGACGCGGTGGAGATTCACCAGGCGATACGGGAACTGCGCCGTCGATCGATGCGTCGAGTGACGAGGTGAACGCGAGTCCCGAACTGCTCCTCATCCGCGTCGTCGACGACGCGACCGGCGCGCCGATGCCGGAGGCCGAGGTCACGCTGCGCGCGGGCGGTCAGCGTCCGTTCATCATGTTCGCGGACGAGCACGGCGAGTTCGAGTTCGCCACGCACGAGATCCCGGCGCAGCTCGGCGACAAGGTCGGCGTCGCCGTGAAGGACTCCAACGGTCGCACGCGCCTCCGCACGGCCCTCGTGATCGCGCCCGGAATCGTGCTGCGCGTCCCGCCGGCACTCATCCTGCGCGGCGAGATCGTGCTGACTTCGGGCTCGTCTCCCGCCGGACTCTCCGTGTCCGCTTGGACTCCCCCCGCGGGAATTCACGGCGTCGAGCGATTCGTCGCGGATCAGCAACTCGCCGAGGACGGCCGCTTCGAGATCTCCGCCGGGTTGGAGCGCGCTCCCGCGACGTTCACGTTGCGCATCGGTGGCGTCGGCGTGCCTGCGAGCCAGCGTGTGCCGACAGCGGAACTGACTTCCATTTCCGGCGCGCGAGTCGTCGTGGGGCTCGCGATGCTCCGGATCGTGGTTCAGGAAGACGACTCGACACCCATACCACGTGCAGTGGTGCGTTGCGCCGCGATCGGATCGACGGACGGCCAGGCCGAGATCTTCGCCGAAGCCTCGACGGGCGAGGACGGTCGCGCGCACATGTGGGTTCCGGCCGGGACGATCTCCGTCGTCGCGGGATCACCCGACCACGCTCGGGCGCGATCCTCAGTGCGCGTCGAAGCCGGCGCTGTCGAAGTGGTCTTGCGCTTGCGCCGACTCACTGCAGCGGATCGGTTGCACGGCAGCGTCGTCTTCGACGACGACTCACCCGTGGCCGGCGCGCTCGTTTCGGCGTGGTGCGCTGCCGATGCCGGCAATCTGTCCGTGACTGCGACGAAGCAACAGCGAACCGACGAGCGCGGCCAATTCGAACTCGCCATGGCCGTCGACGAAGACCTGCTCGTCTTCGCCATCCACCAGAGCTACGGCGACACGAACGAACAGCCCTGGAAGCCCGGTGACGGCCCCGTGCGGCTCGTCATCGACCGCGGCATCACGTTGCACGTCGTCGCGCACGATCTGCCGGCGAGGAATGTCCTTCAGGCGAACGAAGTCCTGGTCGTGCTGGTCCGTGACGACGGTCGCGTCGATGTCATCGGTACCGACTCGTTCCCCGTGGAGTTCGATCGAGTGCCGCCGGGACGGTGGCGCGCATTCGCCATCGCGAACGGTGCGCAGCGCTCTGCCACGGCCGACATCGTCGTCGAGCGCGAGCGGCCGGCCGAGCTCGCACTCCGCTTCGTGCCCCTCGAATTCGTGGAGGGGCGCGTGAGCCCCCCGCCCGACACCGAACGACGAATGTCCGTGGCCTTCACGCCGCCCGGGTGGCCGATCGAGGCCGTCGAGGCCCTGCTGACCCACGAGCTCGGAGTCGACGGCACGTTCCGCGTGGCTGCGCCGACACCGGGCGACCTCTCCTTGCGCGAAGGCTCGAAGACGATCGAGCGGCGCCCCGCACGTGGCGGAACGCCGCTCATTTTCACGCTGCCGGACTGATCAGCCGACGAGGCGCGCTTCGACCGTCTCGCCCAGGTCGAGTGCGCGACGCTTGCGCAGGTCGACGATGAGCGCGAGGAACTCCTCGAACGGCATCACGACCTGCTCACGCGTGTCGCGACGTCGCACGGCGACCGTGCCCTCAGCCGCTTCGCGGTCGCCCGCGATCAGCATGAACGGCACTTTGTCGTGCTGGGCTTCCTTGATCTTGTTGTTCATGTGACCCGGATGGAGTTTCGCGTCCACGCGGAACAACTCGTTCTGCAGACGATCCTCGAGCTGCTTGCAGTACGCGGCGTGCTCTTCACGGATCGGCACCAGAGCGACCTGCACCGGCGCGCACCACAGCGGGAACCGTCCGCCGAAGTGCTCGATCAGGCCGCCGACGAAGCGCTCCATCGAACCGAGGATGGCGCGGTGCACCATGATCGGCCGCTTGAGCGTCCCGTCCTTGTCCGTGTAGGTGAGGTCGAATCGCTGCGGCAGGTTGAAGTCGCACTGAATCGTGCTGTTCTGCCACTCGCGGCCGAGCGCGTCCTTGATCTTGAAGTCGATCTTCGGGCCGTAGAAAGCGCCGCCGCCTTCGTCGAGCTCGAGCGGCAGGTCGCGCAGGATCGCGGCCTGCTTGAGCGCCTCCGTCGCGTGCGCCCACACGTCGTCCTCGCCGATCGACTTCTCCGGCCGCGTCGCGAGGTACGCGGTGTAGCTGAAGCCGAACGTCTTCAGCGTGCGGTCCACCAGGTCGACGACGCCCGCGATCTCCTCGTGCAGTTGCTCCGGCGTGCAGAAGATGTGCGCGTCGTCCTGCGTGAAGCCGCGCACGCGCAGCATGCCGTGCAGCACGCCCGAACGTTCGTAGCGATAGACGGTGCCGAGTTCGGCCCAACGCAACGGGAGCTCACGGTACGAGTGGCTGCGCGTCTTGTAGATCATGCAGTGACCGGGGCAGTTCATCGGCTTGACCCGATACGGCTGCTCTTCGATCTCCATCGGCGCGTACATGAGGTCGGCGTACTTCTCGAGGTGACCCGAGATCGAGAACAACGTCTCGCGCGCGATGTGCGGCGTGTAGACCGGCTTGTAGCCGCGCCGCGTGTGCTCCTCCCACCAGAACTCCTCGAGCGCGCGGCGCACGGCTCCGAGGTTCGGATGCCAGAAGATGAACCCGCTGCCGGCCTCGCCGTGCACGCTGAAGAGGTCGAGCTCGGTGCCGAGCTTGCGGTGGTCGCGCAGCTTCACTTCCTCGATCCACTTGAGGTGCGCGTCGAGCTCTTCCTGCGACCAGAAGGCCGTCCCGTAGATGCGCTGGAGCATCGGCCGCTTCTCGTCACCGCGCCAATAGGCACCCGCGACGCTGAGCAGCTTGAAGAAGAACGGCCGCTGGAAGTTGTCGATGTGCGGGCCTTCGCACAGATCTTCCCAGTCGCCGTGGTTGTAGAACGTGATCGTCTCGCCCTCGGGGATGAGATCGACGGCCTCGATCTTGTAGAGCTGGCCCTTCGCGGCCAGACGGCGCTTCGCTTCGTCACGCGAGACGGCGACCTTCGTCATCGGAGCCGCGCGCTTCGCGATGCGCGTCATCTCCTTCTCGATTCGGCGCAGGTCGTCGTCCGTCAGAGGCTGCGCGACGTCGAAGTCGTAATAGAAACCGGTGTCGATCGAAGGTCCGAAACCGAACTGCGTCTCGGGATGGAGCTTCGCGACCGCGGACGCCATCAAGTGGCTGACCGAATGACGCAGGGTGGAGAGCGGGTAGGGCTGCGCGACCTGCGCAGCTCCTTGGAGCGTGGACATGGTTTGTCGTCTCGTGCGGGAACCGTCCTCGGGAACCGACCTGGTCTCCGGGGTGCCCGTACCTCCCGCAGGGATTTGGGGCGGGAAGAAGATACTCGGAGTTCGTCGTGCAAAGACAGGAGGTACCGCGCAGTTGCTTGTCGAGCGAGGCCTCGGAGCGCGTGCTGGACACGATCCGAGTGGAGTGGGATCGTTCATCCGTGGGTTTCCCAGCCCAATTCGTCATGTGGATCCCTCTCGCCGTCGCCTTCCTCGCATTCGCCCCACCGCGTTTTGCCCACGCGCACTGGGCTTCGCCGACCTCGTCCTCTCCGACCGACGCGCGTGCATCTCCTCGAGACGTCCCTCGACTTCCTCGCCCGGAATGACGTCATCGAGATCGTCAGGCACTTTCGTCCCCGGGCCTCTTCTCCTGGAGCTTCTCGATGTCCTGAAGCTCCTGAAATGAGGAGACCCGGAGACTAGTCGCGTGCGCGATCCGGTGTGTGCCGACTCGGCATCCGAAACTCGGTAAGGGGCATGACCCCGCTTCCGAGGCAATCTGTTCGCGACCTCGCGCGCGCGCAATTTCGCGGTGTCCTGATGCTCGACACAGAGCCATCCCGCGTGCAATGGGCTCGCTCCTAGCCACCCTTCCCGCGCGGGTGTAGCCTCTCGCTCGTTCCCCCAATCGGGCCTTCACCCGCCCCGGAGTTGCTCCATGAGTCTTCGCCATCGCATCCTTCCGATCCTGGTCATCGCCGCGGCCCACGCTGCTTGGGCACCCGCTGCTCCCGCGCAAACGGTCGAGTTCCTCGCGCGCATCGACGCCGCGCAGGAGGTCCCGTCCAATACCTCAGGCGGAGTCGGGATCGGAGTCTTCGCCGTCGACACGGTCCTCGACATCGTCTCGTACCGCATCCTCCACATCGGACTGACTGCGCCGGAGTCCGCCGCGCACATCCATGGCTTCGCGCCCGTCGGAGTCAACGCCGGGGTCCTGAACGCGCTCCCGCTCGGCTCGCCGAAGTGCGGCACGTGGAACTACGCGGCGGCCCAGGAGGCCGGGATCCTCGCCGGCAATACCTACGTGAACATCCACTCGACGGCGTTCCCCGGCGGCGAGATCCGCGGGCAGATCGCCGAAACTCCGAGCCACGGCAGCTTCTGTCACGGAGACGGTTCGAGCGTGGCTTGTCCGTGTGGGAACAACAGCTTGCTCGGCAATGCCGAAGGTTGCCTGCACTCGGGCGGGATGGGCGGACGTCTGCGCGCCTATGGCACCGCCAGCGTCTCGGGCGATCGCGTGGTCATGCACGCATTGCGACTGCCGCCGACGACGCAGGGACTTCTGTTCCAGGGCAGCGGACCGCAGCCCGCCGCGCTGTTCGGCGACGGACAGCGATGCGTCGCCGGACCGATCGTGCGCCTCGGTGTGAAGACGGCCTGCACCGGCCAGATCGCGTGGCCCGAACCCGGTGATCCGTCCCTCTCGGTGGCCGGGTCCGTCCTCCCGTCGACCGTCCCCACTTACCAAGTCTGGTACCGCAACGCGGCCGCGTTCTGCACGGCGGCCTCCTTCAACCTGACGAACGCCGTGCGCGTGGCCTGGACACCCTGACATGAGTGCATCCGTCGAGCCCGTCGACGGATCACCTGGATCGACGTGACGCGCCGGCCGTGGAGCTCTGCTCGACGGCCGGCTGCTTTGCCCGACATCGGGCGGCGTGCGCTCGTCGCTTTTCGAACCGATCGACGGTGTTTCTTCGTCGCGGCAGGAAGGGTCTAGCGGCGGAGTAGCTCGTGACGATCTTGCGCTGAGTCAACGAGTACGCTCCACGATGCGGCGGAACGCGACGAGTGCGGCGCGATACGACTTCGCGGCCTCCGTGCGAGGTGTGTGCGTCGCGACACCATCCCCCGCGGCGATCGCGCTGAAGTCTTCGAGACGTTCGCCGTTCGACCCACACACAGTCGCAGCTTGGATCGCGGCACCGAGTGCTGCGGTCTCGATTTCCTCGAGTGCGGTCACGGGCGCATCCAGCACATCCGCGATCACTTGCCGCCACAGCGGATTGCGCGCTCCCCCACCGACGAGGCGCACCGCATCGACACGGATCCCGAGCGCGCGCATGCGCTCGATTCCCCACGCAAGGTTCAGCGTCACGCCTTCGATCGCGGCGCGGTAGAGCACGGCGGGGTCCAGTGAACCAGCTCTCACACCGTGGATCGAGCCCGTCGCGTTCGGCAAGTCGGGCACGCGCTCGCCCTGGATGTACGGAACGAAGATCACGCCGCCGCAGCCGGGTTCGATGCGACTCGCGCGCTCGGTCAGCGACGCGTGATCGTTCGGCGCGGGTGCGTGCGCGCGAACCTCCTCGAGCACGCCCGTCGCGTTCATCGTGCACAGGAGCGGCAACCAGCCGCCGGTCGAGCCGCAGAACGGTGCAATGAGTCCGTCCGGGTCGATCACCGGCGTGTCGCTGTGCGCGAACGCCGTCGCGGACGTGCCGAGCGAGATCACGAATACTCCCGGTCGCGTGGCAGCAGCTCCGATCGCGCTCATCATGTTGTCGCCGCCGCCGGGCGACACGAGGACGTCGATGGGAAGTCCGAGCTCGCGCGCCACGTCGTCTCGCAACGTGCCGATCGCAGCGTCGTGCGAGACGAGCTCGGGGACGCACGCGGCGAGCCGTGCGTCGATCGCATCCATCGCTCGCACGTCGAACGTCCGCGTCCGCACGTCGAAGAAGCCCGTGCCCGACGCATCGCCGGCCTCCATGCACGCGCGGCCTGTCAGCTCGCGATTCACCCAATCGTGCGGCAATTGCACCGTCCGGATCCGTGCGAAGTTCTTCGGCTCGTGCCGCGCGAGCCACAGGATCTTCGATGCGGTGAATCCAGTCGGAATCGGACGACCGAGCCGCTCGGAGAGCTCGCGCGCCTCCGCCGACGTCGAGGTATCGCACCACAATTTGGCGGGGCGGATCACGGCGCCCTCGGCGTCGAGGGGCACGAATCCGTGCTGTTGCCCCGACACGCCGAGCGACCGGATTTCACTCGCGCGAGTTCCGACTCCGCGCACGAGCGCGCGCACGACTTCGACGACGGCGCGCCGCCACGTGGCGGGATGTTGCTCGGCGTGACCAGAAGGCAAGCCCTCGATCAGCCCGTACGTGCTCGACGCGCGCGCGACGACACGTCTCGCATCGACATCGAGCGCGAGCCCCTTCGTGCCCTGCGTGCCGACGTCGAGACCGATCGCGATCGTCACGCGCTACGCGCCCCGAGCAGATGCTCCATCATGAGCTGATCGAGTCGCTCGTAACCGAGCCCGCGCTTCGCGGTCGCATCGACGTCGATACGCACGGCACGCAACTTTGTGGCTTTCGCGGGCGTGTATCGGGCAAGAAGCGGATCCAGCTCGCGATTCCCGACCTGCGCCGTCAAGGCGCGCACTTCAGGATCGGCGTCGAACGCTCGCGCACGCGCGTGGAGGATCTTGTAGGTCCGCATGCAACCGCGCGCGAACTCCCACACGCCGTCCTCGTCTTCCGTGCGATACGCGTGCGCGTCGAAGTGGCGCGGCCCTTCGTAGCGCGGCGTCCCCGTCGTGCCCTCGAGCAAGCGCACGAGCAGGAACGCTTGCCGCACGTCCTCCGAACCGAAGCGCAGATCCTGGTCGTAGCGACCGATCCGTTGCGCGTTGAGGTCGATGTGGAAGAGCTTCCCCGCTTCCATTGCTTGCGCGACCGCGTGTGCGAACGAGAGCCCCGACATCGTCTCGTGCGCGACCTCCGGGTTCACGCCCACCATCTCGTGATTCGCGAGCGTCGAGATGAAGTGCAGCATGTGCCCCGTCGTGGGCAAGTAGATGTCGCCGCGCGGCTCGTTCGGCTTCGCTTCCAGCGCGAAACGCAGGTCGTAGCACCGATCTTTCACGTATTCGCACAAGTAGTCGAGCGCGTCGCGCATGCGCTTCAACCCGTCGCGCGGATCGCGGCACGCGTCGGCCTCCGTCCCCTCGCGACCACCCCAGAAGACGTACGTCGTCGCGCCCAGCTCGACGCCGAGATCGATCGCGTTCATCGTTTTCTGGAGCGCGAAGGCGCGCACCTTCGGGTCGTTCGCGCTGAACGCGCCGTCCTTGAAGATCGGGTGCGAGAACAGGTTCGTCGTGGCCATCGGCACGACCATCCCGGCGTCGGCGAGCGCCTTCTTGAACTCGCTGACGAGTCCATCGCGCGCCTTCGCGCTCGAGCCGAACGGAACGAGGTCGTCGTCGTGCAAGTTGACGCCGTATGCGCCACAGTCACCGAGTCGCGCGACGATGTGCGTCGCGGACATGCGCGGTCGCACGGCCTCACCGAACGGATCACGTCCCGGATTGCCTACCGTCCACAGTCCGAAGGTGAAGCGATCTTCGCGAGTGGGTGCGTACGGATCGGTGGTGCGCCGGCTGCTTCGTCGTGCCATGGGCGCGCAGCGTAGCCGAGGCCCGCTGCCTTCGCCGTCAGGTCGTTCAGCGTCCCGTCGCTACCTGCGCGCGCCAACGCGAACCCGGCTTGGAATCTAGGAACGCCGCATAGGCCGGCGAATCCGTCAGTCCGCGCCAGTCGATCTCGAAGCGCTCGTCCATCGACGTGAGGATCGTCAGCGCTTCCTCGTGCCGCGCACCTTCGATCGCGAGTCCGAGGAGGGTCCAATACCCTTCTTCTAGCTGCGGATCGGCCGCAACGGCACGGCGGCAGGCGGAGCGCGCTTCGTCGTCGCGATCGAGATCGCGCAGGATCGAACCGCGCAGCGCATCGAGGTACGGATCTGCGGCACCCGCGGCGACGAGCCCGTCGATCGCGACCAACGCATCGTCCGGCCTGTTCGTCGCCATCGCGACGTCGACGGCGAAGAGTTCGACGACCAGGTTCGGCTTCGCGGATTCGCGCACTTGCGCCAGCGCTTCTTCGAAAGTCTTCGTGCCGGCCGATAGCGCTGCGCGCAGGCGAGCCAGAACGACAGCCGGGTCTCGGCGCACTTCCTCGGCGAGTTGTCCCCACGCCGTCAGCGCGTCCTGTCCGCGCCCGTTCTCGAACGCCGAGTCGATCGCCTCGAACGTGCGGCCGGCGAGCGCGAACGCGCGATCCTCACCGGCGATTCGCTCGGGCAGGGTCCGTCCGGCGTCCGCGACGAGCGCGAGCAACCAACGACGCAGTACGCGCGCGTGCGACGCGCCATCCGCGCTCGAGTTCGCGTCGACGGCCGTCGCCGACCTGTCACCGCGCGGGGTGAGGATGATCTCGAGGTACTCGGGCGCGCTCGCGTCGGCACGCGTGAGTCGGAAGACGACCGTGCGCTCGCCGTCGTGATCGTCGTTGCGCAACCAACGCAGGGTGCCGCCGCCGGCTACGGTGGCGAGCACGGAGCCGATCGGACCCGCGTCGCTGCTCCACGCCGCACGCGCGCCGTCTCGAAACGCCTTCTTCACTT
>Ga0163154_10003818_pt1 | contig 20419 bp, 20 predicted proteins | sample OliLakLV19MP9P1_FD_148649 | JGI IMG/M metagenome (GOLD analysis project Ga0163154, IMG submission 148649) | Freshwater microbial mat bacterial communities from Lake Vanda, McMurdo Dry Valleys, Antarctica - Oligotrophic Lake LV.19.MP9.P1 | ecosystem: Environmental > Aquatic > Freshwater > Lake >...
GCCCATGCACCCCGCCCCGCTTCGTCAAAACCGACGATATTGCGGCAGCCGTCTTCGGTATATTTTTTTTCATAAGTGAGTGCGGCGGTCTTAAACGCGCGTTTTTTCTTTTCGATCATAAAGGCCACGCCATCCGTTGCGGCGAATTTTAAGTGTTTCCACCACCATATTGATGGAATCTTTAATCGGTTTAATTTTGGACTGCGGTTTGTAAATCCACGTAATCGGCACTTCGATAATCTGATAGCCGCGCTGTTGGGCGATAAAAAGCAGTTCGACATCAAATGCCCATCCATCAACCGTCTGCATTGGGAATAGTTCCAGTGCAACCTCACGCCGGAAACATTTAAAACCGCATTGGGTATCGTCAAGGCCACGCACAGCGATTACACGGACGATCAAATTAAAGATGCGCCCCATGATGTGCCGAATTTCTGGCTCACCCACACGCCGCGCCCCAAGTGCCTCGCGGGAAGCGATAGCGATATCATATTTACCTTGTTGGGGTGGAAGAAATTTCAGGACTTCTTCAATCGGCATCGAAAGATCAGCATCACAGATAAACAGATAGTCGCCTTGCGCCCTGAGCATCCCTGCGCGGACGGCTGCGCCTTTGCCTTGTTTTGCCTCGGTGATTATCTGAATATACGGTGAGGCCGCAGCAGCGGCTTCCGCAATTTCCAGCGTATTATCGGTGCTGTTGTTATTCACGATGAAAACTTCAATCGAAAGCGTGTGTTGCTCGACAAAAGCAACAATGTCCTTCAGGCTTTGTGGCAGACGGTCTGGCGCACCTTCATTATATGCAGGGATGACCAGCGACAATAAAGGGCGACCTTGCGAGTCGTCCTGACGCGGGAAATCCGGTTTTATTTCTGCGGCTGCCATAAAATACTTTCCAAATAGTCGATTGAGACGGTTCGCAGCGCTTGAATTTGACGGCGTTTTCGCCAGAACCGGGGAAGACTCCATAAGCCAGCCCACATGCCACGAAGCCGAGCGCGGGCGGCCTTTCCTCGCCAAGAAAGCAGCGCATCCCTAATGCTGCCGGCCTGATTTTTTAAGATCAACCAGCCATATTTGCGCCAGAGTGCCGTCGGATAATTCTTGATGAGTACGTAAATCAGGTTGCGTCCGTCATAATAACTAGCCGTGACTCCACCACCAGTTGCCGACAAGTGATGATACACGATTGCATTAGGCGTGTAAAGACAGCGCCATCCGGTCAACTGCGCCCGCCACGCTAAATCAATATCTTCCAGCGAGAAGAAAAAATCATCATCTAATAAGCCAATTTGGTCAAGCATCGTCCGGCGATAGGCTGATGAACCGCCACAGGCACTGAACATCATTTCTTCATGGTCAAATTGGCCTTCATCAACCTGCCACACACCACGATTGCCCGCCCGACCATCTACCGTGAAAAAATCGCCTGTCGTGTGAATATGATCGCGTTTTTCAAACAACAGCATTTTGCTGGCGACGATACCAATTTCGGGATGCCGATTGAACGCATCCACAATCGCCGCCGCCCAACCCGAATCCACTTCGGTGTCGTTGTTCAGCAGAGAGACAAATTCCCCCTTCGCGGCCTGCATCCCGGCGTTACACGCGCCTGTAAACCCGCGATTTTCCGGCAGTTCGATTAAGATTACCTCGGGATAGTTCGTCTTGATGTAGGCTTGTGAGCCGTCATGCGAGGCATTATCCACAATAATAATTTCCAGCGCCGGATAGGTCTGTCGGCGGAGTGCATCAAGGCAGGTGGATAGGAAGCGTAAGCCGTTCCAATTGGGAATAACGACGGAAAACAGTGATGAGTGATGAGCGATGAGTGCTGAGTTTTCAAACATAGCGATGAGTAACAAGCGATGAGCGATGAGTTTAAACACTCATTACTCATTGCTCATTGCTGTCAATAATCCTTCCTTTTGCAAAAACGCATCAACGGCCTGCTGCCAGGGACGCAGCTCGATCCCGATACTGCGCCCAGCCAGATTCGCCATTCCCGTATAGGTCGGTGGCTGCGACGGACGAGGCCATTCGCGTGCCGTAATCGGCTGAATAAGCGTTTCGGCGTAACCTGCTCGGTCTAAAATATAGCGTGTAAAGGCATAACGTGAACATGCCCCTTCATTCGTCAGATGATAAACCCCGTAGCGTCCCGTCTCGGTCAATTTCGCAATCGCTTCTGCCAAATCGTCATTATAGGTCGGGTTAGCGACTTCATCCGTGACAACCCGCAGCGGCTTGCCTTGTCGTGCGCCGCCCAAGATCGCCTGGATAAAGTTTTTCCCACCATGCGCGAAAAGCCAAGCCGTCCGCACGATGTAATGGCGCGGATTGATGTTCATCACGGCGCGTTCCGCCACCACTTTGCTGTAGCCATAAGGGTTAACCGGATGAGTCGTGTCGTATTCGTAATAAGGACGGTTGAGCGTCCCATCAAACACTTCGTTGCTGCTGACCTGAAGCACCGCCGCCCCAACTTCAGCCGCCGCCAATGCGACATTTTGCGCCCCGAAGCCGTTAATCAAAATCGCTTTTTCCGGTTCACGAGCGCAGCCATCGACATCCGTCCAAGCAGCGGGATTTAAAACAATATCCGGCTTTAAATCCGCGACAAAAGCACGTATCGCTGCGTAATCCACAATATCCACCTCAGCGATATCAATCCCCATCACTTCATGACGTGGAGATAATACTTCGACCAGTTTTCCACCGAGTCTTCCGGCTGCCCCAGTGACGAGAATCCGCATTTAATTGTCGCTCCAATAATCACAGACTCGCGCAAATTGTGCCTGCCAATAGGCTTCCGGGTCGGAGACATCTTCGCCACTCAGCGCGGAAGATTTAAAAAATCCTGCGCCGCAGCGTCCAGTCTGTTTTCGGACGACCAACACTGCGAGTGAAGGTTGATCTGGCTGCTCATCCAATTCGTCCAATTCGCGCAGCATCGCATGAAAAGCAGGTGCGCGATGATGCACGTAGGCGGTTTGGATCTGCGCGGCGAGATCAGAATAACAAATCGTCAGGCGCATTTTTGCCATCGTTATCAGAATAGCGCGGATTTCTTGCTTAATCGTCCCCCAATCCGCTTCTGTGAAATGATAGCGCTTATCCGTCATGGCTTCTTTCATAGACGCTTTACCATGTACCATTCTTCGTCAGCAGGTTTATCGCGGGCAGGATCATGCTGAAAGCCTGATTTGACATAAAAGGCTTTTCCGACTTCATTCCGTCCATGCACATAGCAGTAATATTCGTCGATTCCTTGCTCGCGTAGATGTGTTTCCATCAACGCCAGCAGTCGCCCACCAATGCCGAGCCGCCAATAATCAGGATCAACGTAAAGACGATAAAGTTCTATGCCGTCGTCGCTGATATTCGGCCCAAAATGGCAAAATCCGACCACGACGAAATCATCCTCTTTAGCGACCAAAAAGGTCGTGCGCTGGCTGTTGACCGAGCGTTTAAGATTTTCGGTAGAATAAGCGCGTGCTAAGAAGGTTGAGATAAAGGACTCGGTGAAAATGTCTTTATAGGTCGCTCGCCAACTTTCTTCCGCCGTAAACTGGATTCCCGTCACATCGGCTTCGGTAGCTTTGCTAAACGTAAAATCGTCCATTTGTACCTCGCTCTGTCGCTTTATCATTCATCGCATTACCAACGTCAGCGTTGTATCATCGATAATGACTTCGGAAAGCGCATAATTCTGCCCGCCTGTTTCCAGCGCGACTTGGCGCAGGACATCGTTGCCCGTCGCTTCGATTTCGTCTACCGAGTCGCCAATCCCGCCGGGGGCAGAGGCCGGATCATAAAGTACGTCTTCTATATCGACACCGACTACATCAAAGCGGGTACGGCTGGCATCCAAACGCAGCACCACGCCCACACGCTGCCAGAGTCCGCTGCCGATATTGACATCGGCATAAATAATCGCCCCACCGGAGCGCAAATCAATCCCGGCATTGCGATAACGTCCATCCGAACCTGAACAAACCGTACTGCGTTGGTTACAAAGTGCCAACAGGCTAGGTTCGGTAAAACTGGCTGTCGCCAAAGGGGCACCACCCGCCCCGCTGCCTGTCGTTACGGTAAAGTCACGCGAGTCTAAATCCAGTTCGCCATACTCTCCCAAATTGACGGTTACTTGTGCGGGATTAACCGCATCCTGCACAACGGGGACAGCGGCGGGTTGAGCATTCGCGAAAACATCATCAGTTTCGCCGATGCGATCTATCCCCGCCAATTGCAAAATAAGCGGGGTAAAGAGGCCAAAGGTATATAATCCGGCACAGAAAACAATCACCCCAAAGGCTGCGGTCAGTAAACAGCCTAAGCCAATCATCCAGTTCGGAGGCCGATTCCGCCGTCCTGTATAGCGTTCTACACGCATTCCGTTTATCAGCCCTAAAAACCCACTTCTTTAAAATCAGGAATATTGTACAAGCTACGTTGTTACGTGGTAAGGTCGCAAATTTCCGGTTATAGTCCTCTTACAACAACATAGGATTAAACCGAAGGACATGCCGTTATGCGCGTAGGTCTACAACTGATCTGGTACGATTGGCCTAAAGGCACAGCAAAATTAGGAAAAAACTTACGCAAAATCGCCCGTGAAGCCGAAAGTGCGAACTTTTACAGTCTGTGGGTGGTTGATCATTTCTTCCAGATGGAAGGCGCTGGCAAGGCTGAAGATGCTATGCTGGAAGCGTACACCCAATTGGGATTTCTGGCGGCCTCCACCCGTCGGGTTAAGCTCGGTGTCCTCGTAACCGGCGTGATCTATCGTTATCCGGGGATTCTGGCGAAAACCATCTCCACGCTGGATGTCTTAAGCGGCGGACGCGCTTGTTTAGGAATCGGCGCGGCATGGTATGAGCGCGAATCGTTAGGGCTAGGTGTGCCGTTCCCGCCGCTGGCAGAACGTTTTGAGCAGCTCGAAGAAACGCTGCAAATCATCAAGCAAATGTGGTCGGGCAAAAATGGCGCGTTCAACGGCAAACATTATCAACTGAAAGAAACGCTCAATAATCCCCAGCCTGTCAGCCAGCCGTATCCGCCCATTTTGATCGGCGGGGCAGGCGAGAAGAAAACCTTACGGTTGGTCGCCCAATATGGCGATGCGTGTAACTTTGATGCAGGTATGGGCATTGATGGACTCAAGCATAAATTGAATGTGCTGCGCGAACATTGTGACGAATTGGGCCGCGATTATGAGACGATTGAAAAAACCGTCGTCACCGGAGCGCGTCCGCTGGAAGGCGCACAAGCCATCATCGACCAATGCGGTGCATTCGCGGAAGCAGGTTTCAGCCACGTTATGTTCAATATGCGCCAAGCCGAAACGCTTAAACCGATTGAAATTTTTGGCAAGGACATTATCCCAACCGTTTCCGCTTTTAGTTCAAATTCTTAGAGGTCTTGGAGTCTTACTCCGGCAGTTATGAGGGTATGGGGTGGGTCATTTAAGCCCAAGTGCTGCATCACCCTGGCAACGCGCTTATGACCGACCACCTCGCCCGTTCCTGAAGTCCCCTAAATTCCGACACCGGAGGGCGGCGCACTGCCGCCCGAACCCACACCAGAAGCCAACAACACGCCTTAAGTTCGTTAAATTAACCTCAGTTTTGGATAGCATACTTTGATTAACTTTTATGATGTCCTCATCCCCCGACCCCTTCTCCATTGCATGGCGAAGGGGAGAAAAACGGTTCGCAATGGTTCTTTGAGTCCCCTCTCTACGAAGTGGGGAGGGGATTTAGGGGTGGGGATAGAATGAAAACGCTATCCGAAACTCAGGTTAAATTAAAACGGCAGCATTTTGATTTACATAATTCTGCCGTTAAATTTTTTGGTTGCGGATCAGATTTAAAGCATTTTTAGGGCTTTTAAGGCGTGTTCGTATAGTTTTTTAAGAAGACGATCCAAACAACAGGCTTTCGCCCTCATAGCCGGGCATCATAAAGGACTTTTCTAATTGAAAGCCGAGTTTTTTAAGGACGCGAATCGAGCCATCATTATCGGGTGCGGTAATCGCCACAATCCGCTTGAGGCCGATGACGCTGCGTCCGTAATCTAGCATCGCCGCGCCCGCCTCATTCGCGTAACCCTTGCCCCAAAAGCGCTCCAAAAAGGCATAGCCAAGATCGACATCTTCTAGGGTATCACGCTTGATTAGTCCACACATCCCAATCGGAAGGCTGGATTCTTTGAGAGCAACCAGACACAGACCAAACCCATTTTTTTCATAGCTGGCAACCGGGCCATCGGTGATATATGCCCGCGCATCGTCAAGCGTTCTAACGCCGCGATCTGCGATATTTTTGATATAAGCAGGTTCATTGAGCAGTTCAAGCGTGAAATCCGCATCTTCGGTGGAAAGATGCCGCATAGATAATCGTGGTGTCTCTAGCACATTCATGAGGAATCATCTCGGCGTGGGTGAGGTGGATAAAAATAGGTTACTGACAGAAAGCGATAAGTTTATGAAATGAAAACGCCCCTTGCGGGGCGCTGTGTTTTCGTGTGTGGAGAGGGAGAAAATTTTTTCAAAATTTATTTTTTTGTGTACTCCACACAACTAACTTGTCCGTATAGTATCAAATGTAGACAGCACAGTCAAAAGGAGTTTTCGCGTACAAGTGGCAAAATAGGCATGTGTAGTAAAAATTATCGATAATTTATTTAGGCACAAATGGGGCATAATCTCATATGATGCATCGTAAAAATAGGATTATTGCCTGGTTTCCTGCTTATAATTGAGAATGGATAAAGAAAATATAAGTAAAAGAACAAAATTTTAGGATTAAAGAGAGTTTAAATATAGAGGGGTATTTGATTAAATTCATGCAGATTGCCCAAGCAGAAATTATCAAAATCGGTAACATCCCGCGCCGTAAAACGTAAAGGCGACAATCTGTCGCCTCTAAACGTTAAAATCAGGGACAAAATATGGAATTTAGCTACTGCTGTGTGTAGCGGCAAGCTGACCTAAATCACTTATGGGTGGATATTCACTGGCAATAATTTCGACCACTGTACCGATTTCTGCCCAATCATAGAGTGCTAGGGCTTGTTCATCACGGGACATCACACAGCCGAAGGTATAGGGTGCGCCGACGTTGCCACCACCGAGGTAATTACCATTAGGGAGCAGTACGCCGCCATGAAAGCCGTTGACGAGACCAGGCACAACCTCATAAATACCCATGAACCAGTTCATCTCCCACTGTCCGCACACTACCCCGGCTGAGTCGCATAGGCTGTTGCTGCTGCCGTAGGCTTTTTCATCGTGGCTGAGTATCTGGAAGATTCCGGGGGAAGTTGGGGCGTTGCTTACGCCCGATGAAATCGACCATGAAAGGACTTCCTGCCCATCCTCATACGCTACCATCCATTGTGTATCCAGATTCACAACAATCCGTTTGTTCGGGAGTGGATCAAACTGCATCGTGACATCGCGCGACGGAATCTGAATTAAATCGCCGGGGCTGAGGACATTCATATCGCGTCCATTATTAATCTGCTCAATCAAATAATAGGGAATACCCGTTTTTCGTGCGATTTCATAACCTGAATCACCGCTTTGAACTTCGTAAGTCGTTGGACGATAACGGACACGAAAATTGACTTCGGACTGCCTTTGCGAAAGCGCCCCTCGCAGGGATTCCATCGTTTCATCCGGCGAAAGATAACGCAAATTATCCCCTTCCGTGTTCAAGGTGGCATTGAGCGCGTCGATATACGGCAAAAAGGCTTCTTCCCGCAGTGTAAGTGATGTTGGGCCAGCTTCTAGCCAGCCTACGAAGATTTCTGGCTCGATAGGCCACGTAAAATGCTGATTATAAAATGGATCATAACCCAAGAGCGAAAGCGGTTGGCTGGCAAGTGCTTGCGCCTCATCTAAAAACGGTGTGGGATCGGTAACATCCGGGCGGAGCGTCGTCATCAATAAATCGAGTTGACCCCGCTGTACAATTTGGGCGATATCCAACCCCAATTGATCGAGTGTGAGGGTCACATCAAGGCTTTGCCCATTCGTCCCATCCATTCCGACAATCTGACCGCTGCGCCATTCATAACCAGCGTTAAACGGCACTTCGTTCAAGGTTTCTGTCATATCCAGCAAATAGGTTTGTGCCGTAAGATAATCAAAATCCACTATGGGAACGATCTCATTTCCAAATGGGATTCCGGTGAGGCCAGCGCTGCGAGCTTGTTTGGCTGTCTCCGCTGCATTAATTCGCAGCCCAAGATCGGTTGGGTGGATAGATTGCACCGTTTCGCCATCAATCACAAGATCAATCTTGATTTCGTCCATCCAAGCTGTCGCTAATTTCTCGGCAGCATCTTCCTGTGATAATCCGGCTAAACCAACACCTACCGATTGGATACCGGGAAATATTTTCCCAGAAAGTAGATAACTGACCATCAAAAGGCCAAGTATGCCGATCACGATTCCCGCCCCACCACGCATCACAATCGGATTGTGGGTGATGTGCCACCTTGCATCCTGAGCGATTATTTTTGCTAATTCAATGAACTGCTGCCAGCGAGTCGACTCGCCAAAGGGCAGAGAAAATCGACCTGTTGTGTTTTTAGGCTGCGGTTCTTCGATTTTAGTCGCCATCGTCTGGTGCTTGCGCTGGCGGGCAGTTTGACGTTCACGCGCACTATTCGACTGTTTGCGTCGCGGTTGTTGTGCGTCCATATTAAACACCTGTTGCATTTACACACATTACGATATGAAGTCTATTTTAGCACGTTTGGGCGTTAATGTGCTTCTGTCTGGTAATCATCACGCGGAGGCGAAAAGACATCAATAACGAGCGAATCATTGATGACTCTAACACCGTGAACAATGCCACCCGGAATGGCATAACTGTCACCGGGTTCGCAGATACGCGTGTATTCGCCAATCGTCATTTCAATGGATCCGTAGACGACATAGCCGACCTGATCGTTAAAATGGCTGTGAGCATCAATGACTGCGCCGCGCTCTAAAAAGAATTCGCACACCATCATCTCCTCAGTCATCGCCATTGTGCGGCGATGTACCCCTGTTTTCATCTCGATTTGTTGAGCATTTTCAGGGGTAACAAAAGGCGTATTGGGCATGGCGTTTTCCTAAAATAGTGAGTCTGTCTTCCTAAACATAGCCTGTATTATCCTAATTTTGCTGTTTCGGTCAACAACACGCTATTCGCAATCGAACATCCCCACGCTACAATTCCCGCGATTGTATCGTAAAAGACTGCGTTAAGGCATCTTAAGGGAATTTATCAACGATGACGCTTTCAAAGTCGTTTATCTATGAAATCAATACATGGGTTTGGCTGAATGATTTGAGCAGACGCTATCAACGTCCAGTTCAATTAGGAGATGTGCCGGAAGAAGTGCTGGATGAATTAGCACGGTTAAATGTCGATTTTATCTGGTTTATGGGCATTTGGCAGCGCAGCCCGGCTGCTCGTGCGAGTGCCTTGAACTATACCCATGAATATCGTCATGTGCTACCAGATTTAACTGATGATGATGTTATCGGTTCGGCTTATGCCATCGGTGCGTATGAAGTCGATTATCATCTTGGCGGACGGGAAGGACTGGCTGCACTGCGCCGCCGCCTCGCAGATCGTGGCTTGAAGCTCATTCTTGATTTTGTGCCGAATCATGTCGCCACCGATCATCATTGGGTTACGCAGCGCCCGGATTGTATGATACGTGGCTCACGCGGTATTTTGATGAAGCATCCCGGATTGTTTTTTGAAACACACAGCCCTGATGGGAAACCCTTGGTGATCGGGCATGGGCGTGACCCATATTTTCCGGCATGGATTGATACCGCCCAGCTTAACGCACTCTCTCCAGAATATCGCCAAGTTGCCTGCGAAACGCTGTTGGATATTGCCACCCAATGCGATGGGGTGCGCTGCGATATGGCGATGCTGATGATGAACGAGATTTTTTCTAAAACATGGGGGACGTTCCTAGCCGGAACAGTGCCACAAACTGAATTCTGGGAGGAGGTCATACCCGTGATTAAAGCCCAGTATGGGGAATTTCTCTTTATCGCGGAAGTCTATTGGGATATGGAATATGAACTGATTCGGCAGGGCTTTGACCTTACCTATGACAAAGTATTATATGACCGGATATTGGAAAGCCACGCCGGAAAAGTGCGGGAGCATCTGCTTGCTGCGCTTGATTTTCAAATCCGGCAGGTACGCTTTATCGAGAATCATGATGAATCGCGTATTGCTGCGACGGCGGGCATAGAACGCAGTCGAGCCGCCGCGACCCTCATCTGTACCCTGCCGGGGGTGGTCCTGCTGCATGATGGACAGTTGATGGCGCGTAAAGTCAAACTGCCCATGCAGATTAAACGCCAACCGAATGAGCCTTTAAATCACGCGCTCTCGACCTTTTATTATCGTCTGTTGGCGGAAACCCATGCCTCGGTTTATCGTCATGGGACGTGGCAGATGTTGGACTTAAGTCCGCTGCATGAAGGCGTGAACACCCATAATAACTTATTGGCTTATAGCTGGCGCAGTGGAGACGACCTACGGTTGGTTGTGGTTAATGTTACGCCCAACTGGTCGCAGGCTGTCATCCAACCTGGGGATTGGCCTGCGATGACGGGCGGGATATGGTCGCTTTATGATGTGCTGCGCGGCGCGTATCATATTTACGATGGCGATAAACTGGTAACAGAGGGTTTAACCGTCGAGATGGAGCCGTTCCAATCGTGCATCTTCCGTTTCGAGCGCTTGGATGAAACCAGCCATCTGTGGGGAGACCGCGCTAGAAAATCTGGATCTGAGTAAATGATCCGCTTCCCGCATCGTAGCCGAAAAACACGCTGGATCGTCATCCTGTATGGGGTCGGCGTTTTTTTTTGGCTTGGGCTGGAAGATAATAACCTTGTCGGAGCAATCCTCATGGGGCTTATCAGCGCGGGGTTGGCAGTGTTTTTGTGGATACAAGAACGCTTAGCACAACGGATTTTTCCAGCACGTTATTTGCCTCTATTAAGTCTTATCATGGGTGGTCTAATCGGGGCAGGTACGAGCTTATTTTCAGCCGGATTGATGCTGTTTAAAAATGCCCGTCATGCCCATCTGTTTCCTGATTATCCGGCGGGACTCATGGGAGCAATATTATCCCGCGCCCCTATATGGACGGTGGGCGGAGCGTTGGTCGGCATAGGGATTGGTTTTTTATGGCTGGCGTTTGCCAGGCGAGAAAATAAGCAATCTGAATAATGGCTTTTTCCCTTTTGGAGCAACCTTTTGCAAGAGAATTCGCAAAATAATCGGCTGGTGTTTTCGGTCTTTGTGCTGGCGATCTGCCGCGTCGTTATTGATATGACACGGCGCTTCGCTTATCCTTTTATCCCAGAAATTTCGCGCCAATTAGGGGTTCCGACGGAAAGCGTTCAAACGATCATCGGATTACAGTCCGGCGTGGGCGTTGCCAGCCCTGCTTTCGGATCACTCACCGAGCGTTATGGGCGCAAACGTATGATGATGGGAGCGTTGTGGTTAGTTTTTTTTGGCGGGATTTCTGGTGCGTTACTTCCCCGGTTTTGGCTTTTTGCGCTTGTGATGGTCGTATTTGGTATCAGTAAGATGATTTACGGCCCCGCGATGCAGGCTTATCTGGGAGATCGTGTCCCTTATCACCGCCGGGGGATGGCTTTCGGCGCGACGGAACTCAGTTGGGCCGGCTCATTGATAATCGCCGCACCCATGACTGGATTTCTGCTTGCTCGTTATGGCTTGCAGGCGGTTTTTTTGGCGCTGGCTTTGGTCAGCTTGATTGCATTAGGGGTAATGTGGCGTTATTTGGTGGATGATACCCCACAGGACGAGGTTCAAACGCGACCCATCAATCCTTTGTTAATATTCACCATCCTACGCCACAATCGGGCGGCGTTGGGGGCAGTGGTTTTTACATTGGCACTGGTGCTGGCGAATGAAGTTTTTTTCATCAATTACGGGTTATGGATGGAAGAGGCTTTTGGGCTTAGTCCGCAGCGACTTGGGGCAGTGACCAATGTGATTCCGATTGCGGAAGTGATCGGTGAATTCTTGGTGATTGGTATCTCGGATCGCATCGGCAAACGACGTTTGGCGCTGATTGGCGCGGGACTCGCCAGTTTAGGGTATTTCGCACTTCCGTTTTTTTCGGGAAATCTCCTGCTCGTGATGGCAGGTTTATTTATCATCTTTCTCGCTTTTGAAACAGCGGTGGTTGCGTCGATTCCGTTATTTAGCGAAGTTGCGCCGGAGTCGCGGGCGGTGATGATGAGCGGCAATATGAGCGCGGCATCAATTGGGCGCTTTGGAGGCGCGGCGCTGGGTGGGCAGATTTTTGCGTTGACTGATAACTTTACGGCGGTGTGTGTTTTTGCAGGCGTGATCGGGGCATTGGCATTCTTTGCTTTATGGATTTTTGTTCACGAGTAAAGGGTATCCTTCGGGTTTTTATTCGGCGAGTTTTTCCAGCGCTTTCGCCCATTTTTGTGCGCCTTCGCCGCGTTTTTTATCCCCACTTGCGTCGAATGCGGCATTAGCCTGTTGCATGGTGGTGAATGCCAACCGGTTCTGATTTTTACGGTGATAGGCCAGCGCTAAGTAATACAGCGTTTCGGGACGTTTGGGATTGGCCTTATACGCATTGGTGAAGTGTGCCAGCGCCTCATCCCATTTTTGACCTTTATAGGCGATGATGCCGAGTCCATAATGCGCCAACATCTCGTAAGGATAGCGCTTGAGGGCTTCCTCAAAATCATCCTTTGCATCCTCGTCAATGCCATCTTCCAGATAGAAGAACCCACGTGCCGCATAATATTCGGCGTTAGAGGGGAGGAGCTTAATCGCTTCTTCCATCGCCAGAATTGCCTCATCCAGTTTGTGCTTAGTATAGGCATCCAGCGCTTTTTTATAATATTCGTCGGCCTCAAAGCGCGTGAGGCCGAGGCGCTGCGTAAGTTTAGCCATGCGTGAGCCTTTAGCTTTTAGCAGTTAGCGATTATGTGTTCATACTGTATTATACAGAAAAGACCCCTATTTGGTTGACAGAGCTGGAGGTAAAAAATGGATTTTGATCTGAACGACGAACAAAAAATGTTTCAGCGTGTGGTACGCGATTTTTGTGATGCAGAACTTAAGCCTTACGCTGCCGATGTGGATGAAAAAGCTGAACTGCGTTGGGAAGCCATCCATAAAATGGCGGGATTTGGCCTGTTGAGCTTGCAAATCCCGGAGGAATACGGCGGGGCGGGGCTGGATACCATCAGTGCGTCAATTGCAATTGAAGAAATTGGGCGGGTGTGTGGATCAACGGCGCTTTCGATTTCGGCGCACAACGGCCTCGGCTGTGGGCCGATTGTTAATTGGGGGACGAAAGCGCAGAAAGAAAAATATCTGCCTAAGTTGATGAGTGGGACGGCGCTCGGATCGTTGGCGCTGACCGAACCAAATGCTGGGAGTGATTTGGCGGGGGGCGCACAGACCAGCGCTATTCGTGACTGGGACACCGACGGTTGGATTATCAACGGGACGAAAGCATGGATTACGAATGCCAGTTTTGCCCCCACGATTAATACATTGACGCGCACCGATTCCAGCACGGGAACACGCGGGTTTAGTATGTTATTGGTCGATACTGATTCGCCGGGATTGACCATTCATGCCCCGGAAAAAAAGATGGGGCTGAAGGGATCACCGACGCACATGATTAGTTATGATGGGGTGCAGGTCGACGCGGATGCGGTGTTGGGCGAGGAAGGGCGTGGGTTTCATCAGACCATGCAAACGCTCGATTCAGGGCGAATCAGCATTGGCGCGTTGAGCGTGGGATTGGCACAGGGCGCGTTTGAAGAAGCGGTGCGTTATGCTCAACAACGACGGGCTTTCGGCAAGGCGATTTCTGAACATCAGGCGATTCAGTGGATGATTGCCGATGCCGCGCTGGAGATTGAAGCGGCGCGGACGATGGTGTATAAAGCCGCTTGGATGAAGGACGCGGGCAAGGATTTCGGTAAAATGGCGGCGATGGCGAAGCTGTTCGCCAGCGAAGTCGCCGAGCGTGTTTGTAAAAATGCCATCCAGATTCACGGGAGCTATGGTTACAGCCGCGAATTTCCGGTGGAGCGCATGTACCGTGATCAACGCTTGATGAGTATCGGCGAAGGAACAAGCGAGATTCAGCGGATGGTGATTGCGCGGCGTGTTTTGCAGGAGATGGAACACGGCGCACACGTCCCGGCATAAGTTCCCCTCACTGCTGCTGCCGCCGCCGATTTAGCAGGGTCGGCGGCAGATGGTTGCCTTACGGTTGCCGAAATTTATCTCACCCCCAACCCCTCTCCAACTTGGAGAGGGGAGCAAGAGGCCGACTTTTTGATGGTCGTGGGGTTAGGTGTTTTATGTTTTTTACTTGAATTTACCAAGATTGTTTCTCAAATGAGCATAGCATAAATCAAGGCGTGAATGTGGGACATTTGTCCGGCCTTTTGTCCCGTTTTTGCTAATCCTGTTCCTCACGCTCCCAAATTGTGATCGTGCCATCAACATGCCCCACAGCCAATTGAGTGCCATCAGGACTCCATGCCATAGTTCGCCCTTGATCGTCAATAGTAGCCAAACGTTCTCCGCTTGTGATGTCCCACAATTGAATATTTTCCTCCCCTAAAACCGCTAGGGTTTGATTATCCGTATTCCAAGCCACTTGACTCACTGAACGAATTCCGGTGATGATATCTCGGTAGATCGCTCCGCTTTGTGGATTATAAATGTGTACTGCCCCAGCTAGTTCACCGCCCAAATCGCTGGCAGCAATCCATCTTCCATCGGAACTCCAAGCAATTGCATTACACAACCCACACGGAAGCCGATCTATAAAATCATCTGTAATGACATTCCAGATGCGTACTCCACCACCGATGGCAGCAATTTGGCTTCCATCAGGATTCCAAATTACAGAGGTTATAAAAGCACCTAAATCGTCCAGTACATGGAAAATTTCGCCTGTTTCGATATCCCAATCACAGATGATAACATTTCCATCATAAGCGGCGCTGGCAAGACGGGTGTTATCGGGACTCCAAGCAACAGATTCAATACCACCAATGTTGCTACCAAGATAGAGAGACCTGTCATGTCCACTTAATGTGTGCCTTAACGGAAACTCAACCCCTTGATTTGTGTCCCAAATACGGACAAGATTGTCTGCACCACCGTCTGCAATGTATCTCCCATTGGGACTCCAATCAACTGTTCCTATACCTTGGAAATTGGCGGTAGAGTAAGCAAACATATTGACCAGTTCGCCGCTGTCAGAATCCCAGATACGGATGTCATTATCGCCGTCCACGCTGACGAGTTGTGTCCCTTCTGGATTCCAGTCGATTGAAGATACACTGCTCATATAACCGGGGTTAAACAACTCGTTTTCCCAGGCTGGAAATCTATAGAAGTCATAGGAATCGTCAAGTTCGCTCACTTGCCAAAGACGTATCGTATTGTCCTGCGAAGCGCTAAGGAGTTGGCTTCCATCAGGACTCCAATCAACAACAAAAACATCTTCTGTATACCCACCTAAGTTAGTGAGCTTTAAACCCATAGCAACGTCCCAAACAGCTACACTGTTAGGATAGGGTAAGGTCGAATAGTTGGAGCCTGTGGCGATCATTGTGCCATCGGGGCTCCAATCGATTGGACCCATGCTGCCTGACTGAATAACGAGTATTAATTCCCCCGTATTTGTGTCCCAAATACGTAAGAAATTGGCTGTTACTAGCGTGCGATCAGAAGGCCGGCCTGAAACAGTAGCGATTTGACTTCCATTAGGACTCCATGCGATTTTTAGAACAAGGCTTAATTCGATTGTTGTAAGAATTTGCTCGTTTGTTACATCCCACAATTCAACACCGGTGTCTGAGATAACGGCGAGGAGGCTTCCGTCAGGACTCCAACTTAATCCGAAAGTTGAACCTTCAATCAAAAAAGTTTTGGTTAATTCACCGTTGAATGTGTCCCACAGCCAGACGCGCTGAAAACCTATCCCCGCGATAAAGTTTCCGTCAGGACTCCATGCCGTTTGGCTGACATATCCTTGATCTTCGGGGACTTCCAGAATAGAACTGGAGATACCGGAATCTACATCCCAGATATATATTTTGTTATCCCAACTTTGTTGAAGAAGTTTTGTCGTAGCTATCTGTGTACCGTTGGGATTCCATTCCAAGTTGTGGTGATCGGATAGTTCAATATGTGATATATCGTCGAACTGATTTGTATATATCCATATTCCTTGTGAACCTATAGTGGCAAAAGCCTCACCGTCTGGTCGCCAATCAACATCGGTTAGAGAGCCTTTACCTATTTCTATTACCTCTCGATAATGCGTAGGCAAATCATTTGAGTCTTGTGCATATAAACTTGCTATTGGAAATTGAAATAGAGCAATCACGAGGAAATTGAAAAGTATCCAGCAGTCATGTTTTGTCATGTTTTTTGACGTTATTAAAATATTAACCATAATAAGATTAAACCTGTTTTCTGTGCGGATAAAATTATTTATGAGCGCAATGTGTCATCTAATCAAGGCGAATTTGCGAATCTGTTTTTTTGCTAATTCTGTTCCTCACGCTCCCAAATTGTGATCGTTCCGTCAACATGCCCCACAGCCAATTGAGTGCCATCGGGACTCCATGCAATATTTCGTACATCTTGTTCAATCTCTATAGTGGCAAGTGTTTGGAAAGTCGAGGCATCCCAAATTTGGATGACATCGCCATGAACACCGGCGATTTCATTTCTAGTAGGATTCCAAACGGGAATGCTTATGCCGGGATATGAAATTGCAAATGACTCTAAAAGATCGCCGTTAGTTACATCCCATAAATTTAATTCACTGCTAGCGAGATAGGGATTCTCTACGATGCTTAATAGTGTACTCCCCGTAGGATTCCACATAATTGCGCGACAATACATACAATCTATTGATGTACTTAACTCATAGCTTTCCGCATCCCATATTTTTATAGTTGGACTCACGACTTCACTCGGCATACTTTGACCAAGGCTAGCGATAAAGTCTCCGCTTGGACTAAATAATGCTGAATTGGAAAACCATATTTCTGTTTCGGTATCGGTCTCAAATTCTGAGACGATTTGACCGGAGATCATGCTCCAAATATCGACTTTACCATCATAGCCTGTAGTGATGATGCGGGTGCTGTCTGGACTCCAATCCACATTTCGGATGCCGCCTGGTTCGCCGAAAGAACGCCTAGATGCGCCACCACTTCCCTCAAATGTGGCTAAAACTTCACCATTACTCGCATCCCAAACCAGTAAGTTGTATTCATAGTTTGCGGCATTTGCGGCGGTTATTTGCCGTCCGTCAGGACTCCATGCTATATCGTTGAATAACCCGAACCGATCAGTTATTGTTAGCAAACGTTCTCCCGTAGAAACATCCCAAATATAGATTTCTGGTTCATGAGTTTCCGTATCGTTTCTACGAGATGCAGTTGCTAATTTACTACCATCAGGACTCCAAGTAATTGAAGTTAATTCAAGCCCATCGTGTTGCAAGCGTAATACTGCGTAATATTCGACAATTTGGGAATTAGTCTGTTGTAGCATAAATGTCGTCGCGTTAATTGGATAGACTGCGACTACCGCTAATATCGCTATCAAAAGACTATGCTTTAGAAAAACCTTCATAATCTTATACTCCAAATTTTAAAAATCTTGAACTGAAAAGATTTTTACGGTCTCGGTGAGATACAAAATCCCGGTTCAGTTCCACCTGCCCCTCCATTGATAAGGTTGAAGCATTTTAATCGCAAGTCACTACGCACCGTATAGTTAAATGACGCACCACCAATTGATGCACCATTGTAGCGGTCTAAAGCATATTCAGGGGCTATTTCGTTAGTACACGTAGGTTCATTATCTGTACTATTAAATGAGCCTTGCTGACTGGAAGGGAGAAACAAAATAGGATCTGTGGCGAGCGAAGGATTCCTACCTGTAGTAATAGTGCTGTTTACAGCTCCAAATCGAGGACGCACAGGAACGGGAGGAGTGAAATCGGCTGTAGCAAAGTCACGGACTTCTAAATGAAGATGTGTGTTGCTAGGTTGAACTGCCAATGAGCCAATACGCTCACCAGCATAGACATAAGCCTCTAAATAATAATAAGGTTCGATACTTTCTAAATGCCCATAAAGTACATAGTGACGACCTGTTCTTATGATTATGTTATATCCACCTCCTACAGCTCCCCAAGTAGCAGGAGGGATGATCTTCACAGGATCTGGGTCGTATTTACCCATACCCACTATGGTTCCACTTACTGCCGCAAGTACGCTTGTCCCTGCTGCGTCTCCGCTTGAAGGAAAGAAGTCCATACCCGGATGAGCGCATAAAGGGATAGTTGAGTATGCGTCTGAGTCTACAAACCCAAATCCTCTAAATGCGTTACCATTTGGGTCATTTGTGGCAAAAGCATTTAAAGGCTTATTTGTAAATACTAACGCTTCTTCCCAGTTCTGGTCGCTTGATGTTGATGTACTGAAATCACGATCTGCCAAAGCGCTTATGTCACATGGACTTAAACTGGAAAAATTTGCAGATACCCAAGATAAATAGCCCGGACGATTGATTGCATCAACGACACCATACCAAAGCTGACCATCTTCATCGGTTGCTTTTGCGCGAGCATCAAACTCGTTACCTTGCGTCAACATACAAATAGATAAGTCATCAATGCTTGGCCCGCGTCTTAGGTTTACTCCCGTTGCATTTACAGTAACTTTGCAATTTGAGATAGTAGACGGAACAATACAAGTATGTACTGTACAAATTCCTTGCACGATATGGTTACTACCAGATATAGGATTACTTGTAAAGGATAAGCGATCAGCTAACACAGGCGGGTTGAAATTAAAAGTTAATGTTTTGCACTGGCCTTGGCTTACAGTGTTACGGTAAGGGGCTGATACACTTACTGCCCCTGCTGTACAAATAATATCAATAGCAATCGCATTATGGTTAGGAGAATAGGGACGATATGCCACAACAGTAACTTGGGAAATGTATTGATAAGCAGATAAGTTTAGCTCAAAAGGAGGTACACGCGAAGCAACCGTTTGGCTACAACGTGTCGCTGGATTGAAAGAAGATTGATTCCATGCAGGGCTGTTAAGCGCATATACAGTCGGTCGGGTAATTTGGCAAGTTAGTACCATTTTATATGTCTTCTTTATACTGTTAGAAACAAGTATACAGGAAAAAGACTTTTTAAACCTGACGCTTACCCTACGCTTTACAAAATTTATTCTTCAAGCGTAAAGACAGAATCGGCGATGGTGGGATTACTTTCGACTGTGACGGGTTCGACCTCGAAAAAGGGATCGTTTTCCCAAAAGGCGCTGATTTTGCTCGGTAAGATCAGGTCATTAACAGAGTGCTGGTCATCCGAGAGGCGCATGATAAATTTTTGCTGGCGATTGTCGGGATTGAGACATTCAACGGCGACATAATCGAGCGTATTATTGGGGCGGAGGTAAATGCTGGCTGCATCGTGCAGTTGGGTGTTGGTGGCGTTAAAGCTCTGGTCACCGTTGAGGGTGAGTTTGACGAAATGATCGCCCAATGGGGTGAGCATGATGGCAGCCATCGCCCACAAACGACGGCGCAGGGAACTGACCTGCTCGGCATCGCTGACTTCGGTTGGTTTTTTGCCGCCGCGTGAGGTGCGATAAGCGGTGCCATCAAATGCTTCGATGCCACGCTGGACGGATAAGCCGAGCGGCTTGACGTTAAAATCCCAACGCATCGCTGTCGGAAAACGGAAATAGGCCGTTGCTTCGACTGGCACCCAGGTATTGACGGGGCCGATTTTGGCACGGGCGCGGCCTTTAAATTCGATTTTGAGACTGTCGAGCGCGGGGGGACGCAAGCCGTAACGCGCTTCAATCGCCTTCCGCAGCATGTCTTTTGCCTGTGGGTCACCATGAGCGAGTAGTAGAACAGGCATAAGCCAACTCCTAACGAGAAATTTCGCCGGAAGTGTACCATTAAACTGGTTTAAACTGGGGAAATATTTACCAAATTCATAAAGTTTTCAAACTTCTAGTGAAATAGGCGTAACATTATTTTGATTTTTGTCGATAGCATCTAGCAGTTCATCAAGCGCATGTTCTAAGCGGCGAAAAGACCGAGAACGTTCTCGAACAAAGTCAAAATCGATTAATTGGGTCATAGCAGCTTGATCCTCAGTTTCTCTTAGGACTTTCGCTCACGCATTTACCCCACCCCTAAATCCCCTCCCCATTGCATGGAGAGGGGACTTCAAGATGCGTTTTTCTCCCCCTCTCCAAGTATTGGAG
>Ga0163154_10003819_pt1 | contig 20412 bp, 14 predicted proteins | sample OliLakLV19MP9P1_FD_148649 | JGI IMG/M metagenome (GOLD analysis project Ga0163154, IMG submission 148649) | Freshwater microbial mat bacterial communities from Lake Vanda, McMurdo Dry Valleys, Antarctica - Oligotrophic Lake LV.19.MP9.P1 | ecosystem: Environmental > Aquatic > Freshwater > Lake >...
GATGATTTGTTTTCACGCCTTTGGCACCGTTTCATCCGCTTAGGCGGCATTCGCCCACCCGCTCACCTTCAAGATGCTGCATAATTGGCGAAGGTATTGATCTATAGGTAGGCTATTCAGTTCCTAATTCAGGGATAATATCAGCATTACGAACAAGAAATGAACTGTCGTTAATCAACCATCCCTCCAGCATCACCCCATTATTACGTTCAAACTCAATTCGATACCATACCGTGCCTCTGATTGTTGTCATATCGAGTATTCGACCTCGGACATTGCGCTCCAACCCCCGTAATACGTTAGATTCATTGTCATTAGGTTGTGAATAGAGAATTGTATTCCGCGAAATGAAATACGCAGGAACAGGGTGAGACTGATTCAAAGCAGTTTCGTCAAGGCAAAGTCGAATATTATCCGCCTCGTGCTCCTCGAATAGTAAGTCAGCATCCAGCAGTACAACTTGTAAATAACGACCTTCGTGGTCTGGAAGCTGGCAAGAATCACTGTTAACTAACCGTATACCTGTCTCACTTTCTAGGCGACGTTCTGCGACAACGATTGACTGTGTTCGGTCATAAACAATCACAATTTGTGAGGTGTCCAATACCACACCGCCATCAAGGGCATAACTGTACATTTGATTAAAATCACTCACCGAAGGCGTTTCATCTGTTGCCTCTGGTTCGGCGGATGCCTCCGTGCTCGCTTCGGGTGCTGACGTTTCCGTCGCTTCGGTAATTGGACCAGTAGCGGCGTCTGTGGGAGTGCTAACAACGATTGGATCGCTTGTTGGTGTTACTGTTGGCGCATTTAACGCAGTCATTGTTTCGAGGTCGTAAGCGAGTTGGGCCCGCGCCTGTGCAACTTCGGTCTGCACAAGTTGACTTTGTACTGTGTCCTGAGTTTGCGTCAATCCCACTGCTATCGTTTGTGCTGCGGCGGTAAGCACTGCTTCCATCTCAAAAGCAAACTGTGTTTCGTTCGCGAAATACACGGCAGTCCCAGTTACCTGCGACTCAAGGTTGAGCGCATCCTGAGTAAGAATCGTGCGGGCACCAATAGTTGCTGAACGGTCAATCACAATCTGGGTAGCCGTTACAAGCGCCAAGGCTGTCGATGTAGTATTAAATACGTTCTGGATACGGGTGATTTCGGCGGCAGCAGTCTGCGCGACAGCAGTTTCTGTCCGCGCTATTTGCTGTGTTGAAAGAAAAACAGCCGTTGCTTGTGCAGCAGCAGTTTGCGCCTGCTGCGTGAGACTCATATCCGCAAACGCTGTTTCGGTCGCACGGATGTTATTCGCGTTTTCCGTCTCCATCTGTATGAGCGCGTCATTACTCACACGAGTGTTCTCTCCTGCCATCGTTGCCGTTTGTTGAGCTGCATCAGTGGCAGCAATCAACAGCGTTTGTGAATTCACAGTCGCGGTGTCTTGTTCATTCAATGTTGAGATTGCATTTGCGGTGCTAATAGAGGCTGTTGAACTTTGCTCCAGAGCATTTCGCTGTTCTTGGTTGGCAGTCAGCGTAAGTGCTTGTAATCGCACAGCGGCAGTCGCGGTGGAAACGATTTGGGTATTCGCTAATTCAACCTGCTGCGCTGTTTCAGTTGCTGCTGCCTCAACTAGACGCTGTTCCGCAGTCTGAGAAAAGTTCGGGGTAGCCGATTCGAACTGAACCACTATTGCAGGAGTTGAGGTTACAAGCACAGCAATGTTGGTTGATTCGGTTGGCGACACATTCGCTGCGGACGGAAAACGCGGCACGATAAACAGCGCAGCTCCCACGAAAATCAGCACTAGAAACATCACCAGCGCAGCGACAAGCAGATTACGTATCGCCCTGCGTGTTGGCAGCAGCGAGATTACAGCGAGACTCACATTATCTGGAGCGCCCCGCTCAAGGACAAGCTGGATGAGTTTATCAGCCCCTTTAGTGGCGTCACGGAGATCAGCTTCAACAACCGCGAACATCTCAGCGAGTGTGACTACCTTCCACAAACCATCGGTGCAAACAATGAATGAATCGCCTAATTGGAGGTCGTCTATAGAGTAAGCATGAGGGACAAGCGGGTGCGGTTGTCCCATATACTGAGTCAAAGGTTCTTGACCGCCCTCATCCTTGAAACGAACATCTTCCTGTGACAATTGACGCGGTGACTGTTTGGAACGGCGGCGGTAAACGTGACTATCCCCTACATTGAAAATCACGGCGGAACCACGCTTTGGGAAAATCACAATCCCCGCGACCGTCGCCCCCATCGACGCTATGCCTTCGATGCTAGCGCGAGAACGCACAGCATCATTGACGGACATCAGAGCGCGACGAATGCGCCGTTGTATGTCCGTTTCTTTCAGATCAGGGTCATAATAAGAAGCACGTAACGCATCGATCACAACTTGACTCGCCAGATCACCATGTCCCAAACTGCCGATTCCATCCGAAACCACAAACATCGATCCGTAGAAAGCATCTGCTGATCCAGACTCCGGGATATAAGCAAGCACAGAGTCCTCATTAACTGCACGTACCCTGCCCACGTCGGATTTGACAGCAATTGTGAGTTTCAGACTAGGATTAGGCATTCAATGTCCCTTTCAAGACTGGGTACCGCTAGTTGGAACTAACCGGAGCAGAGAAATCGAGTTCCGTTCGTGTTGCTAAGCGGATAATGGCTCCGCTTGTAATCGGCATCTTTTTCTCCTTCTCCACTCTTACATTATTCACAAACGTCCCACCACTACTACCAAGATCTTCAATGTAAAAGCCGCCATCCTGGTAAATGATGCGTGCATGTAGTCTCGAAAGATAATCATCGCCACTTAATACGAGATCGCCCTCGCTCCGCCCAATCAGAAATGGCGATTTCGTGATATGAATGGGCTTCCCCTTCATGGTCTGATCATTATTACTCTGCCTGATAGTGAGGATAACAGAAATCCCGGGAGGTAGATTACCCTCACCCGCAAAAGGAATAGCTTCAATCTTCGTCGTGTCCGCATAATCGATTTTCGTCGTGTCCATTGTGGCTGTTGAATCGGAGCTTCCACTCGAAGGATTGACATTGATGTTAGGCGTCACCCCTATGAAGCCCGTTGTGTCCGGATTCACCACATCATAGCCTCTGCCTCTGGCACGTCGACGAGAACCTATCCGTCCAGCAACGATCACCAGTACGAGCAAGATCGCGATGATGAGGATAACGACAATTGCAAAGATAATAGGGTCTTGACGTGCAGTTCGCGCCATCTCAGAACTAACTTGCTCCGCCAGATCCAAAATGCTAGGCGCAGGTGTCGGCGTTGGCGGCGGGGGGGGGGTATAGATAAGGGAGCCGCTCGTTTCGCTGATAAGTTGACCATTTGCGTCAAGCAGTTCTATTTCGATGATGTATTCACCAGCAGGCAAATCGCCTATTGGGAATTGCAGACGATTATCTGCTGGTGCGTTCACGCGCAGTGAAAGTTCCTCGATGTTCGTTTGCGCGTTAACGAGTCGAATGCGATAACCATCCACCAGCGTCGCATTGACTGAACTGATCGAAATAATCAGCGTACTGTTAATCGGATCGGTCTCAATATCAATACTGTCAATCGTCACCCCAGGAACAAGCGTTGGTGTGGGTGTTAACGTCATCGTCGCAGTAGCCGAGGGAGTGAGTGTTGCTGTGCGCGGCGGTGCGTAAAGGAATTCGGCTTCCGAGCGCACGGGAAATTCACTAAGCACAGATGCCGTTACACGAACTCGATATCGATGATCAGGCTGGAGATTGCTCAATTGAAGAATAATCTCAACGCCGAGTTCGGGGGCGAATGATACTTCTGTAAACCCTGTTTCGGCATCAATCAAATCGATTCGGAAATCAGTAACCCGCCCGATTTCCTGCAAGTTCATCGTCAGTACAAGCGCGTTCCGCGCTCCTTCGTAGCGCAGGTTAGAGATTTCCACAATGACTGGTGGCAAAGTAGCTGTCGCGGAAGGGGTAAGCGTAAAAGTTGGCGTCCGTGTCAATGTAGAAGAGGGGGTCAGGGTGATCGTCGGCGTGGGCGTCGCCGTATAGGTGAAAACGCTTTCCTCTCGAATTCGCTCACCGCTGTCCGTCTGTGCGACCACGCGCACGGTATATTCTCTTCCCGGTGTTAGCAATCCAGCCACACTGAGAGGAATGATTAGACCAAGTTGCTCTAAGGGCGGGGTATACTGCCGCACAACGAAATTTGTCTCTGTGTCAATCAGATCGACACGAAAATCGATGATGCGCTCTCGCTGCTCAACGACGAAATTGAGCATGATGCTGTCTGTCGCTGGATCATAACGCACAGGCTCAAGGTCTAAGGTCACTGGAGCGAGTGTCGGGGTCAGTGTGGGAGGTGTCGTCGGCGTGGGAGTCGGACGAGTAATAGTAAACTGAACGGGTGCGGAGCGCGTTATTGTTGCCCCACTTTCATCCAATGCAGCAACGACGACTTGTGCGGCGACGGCGGGTAAGTCGGTAGTGTCGATAGTGACCTGCTGGCGTCTGTTTGCCGCATCCACCTCGACCTGCTGCTGTGCTAATAGGTTACCAGTCTGTGCATTCGTCACCAGTACTTCGAAACGACTCACCGGAATGTCGCCCGAACGCTCCAAAATGAAGAAGGCGGACTCAGTCCCTAGATCATAATCAATCGCTGTAACAGACAAACGCAAAGGTACTGGCGTATTCGTCGGCGTGGGCGTCGGTGTATTGCTCGGCACTCGAGTGGGTGTCGGCAATTCGCAACCGCCCGCGACATCAACACTAAAACCAAGTGGTGTTAATCGCTGGCGCTCAAATGTGACATTGAGCGTCCCCGTATTGCGTCCATTCGGGCGACATACACCTCCACGGGCGCGCCATTGTGATGTCAGCGCCTGCATCACTTCTTGGAATAGCCTCGGCAGTGTGTTCAATTCGCCAATACGCGCAAGACCGCCTGTCAACGCTGCCATATTCCGCAGTTCCGTGGCAGCGATCTCCGCATTCCCCTGTAACCCGATTGTGTAGAGGGGGATGTGATCTTCTATACCACGCGTTGTCACATCTTCAAGGCGGCTCTGGCTGCATGGGTCAAGTTCGCCGCCAGCAACCATTTCATCTCGTCCATCGGTAAACAAGATAACAGCACGACGGTTCGAACGATCAACCAAATCTATCAAATTGAGTGATTCCATGGTGGCGTCGTACAGGCATGTACCCAAATTGCTCACTTGCAGCCTATTGATCGCATTGATCACGAGTCCGCGATCCAACGTCAGCCCTTGCAGCAACGTAATCTGTTCATTAAATTGATAAACGGCAAAAACTGCCTCAGGTGGCGCACTATTGACTGCATCAATCGCCGCCTGCTTCATCTGATCTACTGCTTGTCGCATACTGCCGCTACTATCGAGTACCAGTGCAATAAAGATGGGATCACGTGGTTGCGTCAGCTCAACGTTGTCCACACGCATACCATCATCGAAAAGCAGGGATGCACTATCGGGTACGCGATCAGAAATAGGGTTGCCAGCCGAGTCTAGCAGTGTGAAATAGATATCAAGAGTCTGCTGTGAGCCGTCCTCTTGTACACGCACGAAACTCGCTACAGTAGTAACATTTTGTTGCGCGACAGCAGGAACAAGCATGGGCAAAGTAAGTAGCGCGATAAGTATGGCGAGACGGCGTATCGAGGAGTTCACGGTGCTTTGCTCCAATAATGCGCTGACACGAAAATGTGACTAGCTATATCAGCCGAATTATACCGCGATAGCATAGAATTAGAAATACGAGTTACTATCAATACCTTCGCCAAAAAAGGGGCGTGAAAGAGTAGGGTTTTCAGGTAAAGTGTAGTCTCTCACAACATACCATTCGCTGAAAACCCATGACCGAGATTATAGCACTGACGACCTGCTTTACGCCACATCTTTCAGGAACAACCCTACGGCAGCTTCGGCACATGATGTTTGCCTTGCTGTGCATTTCTGTTCGGGTGACGACGCTCGGACTGTCGCGTTGGAGCGAGACGGGGTCAGTTATCGCCCCTTACAGCGCTGCATGCAGACGCCGTTGGATTGGGGACTGCTGCTGTGGACGGTCGTGCGGGTGCATCTGCTCAAGCCCGAAGGGGAGTATGTGCTGGCGGGAGACGAAGTGGTGGTGAGCAAAGCGGGCAAGACAACGCACGGCTTAGGACACTTCTATTCCAGTCTGGCACAGCGTCCCATTCCCGGACTGTCGTTTTTGGCACTGTCGCTGGTCGATGTGCAGCAGCGACGGTCGTATCCCCTGCGGGTAGAGCAACGTTTGCCTGCCAAGCGTGTTGAAACCGTTGCGCCAGCGCCGAAACGAGGACGCGGACGACCGAAGGGCAGCAAGAATCATGTCAAAGCCGCACCGACGCTCATGCCTGAATTGAGCCTCTTGGGGGAGATGTTACGCGCCACCCTCCGCCGGATTGCGCCGCTTCCCGTGAAACATCTCGTCTTGGATGGGTTCTTTGGGACTTCCTCCGCCGCGTGGATGGTGCGCGACTGCGGATTGCACTTCATTTCCAAACTGCGCCATAACGCCGCGCTCTACTTCCCGTATACTGGTAGTAAACCACGACGGGGACCGACCCCACGCTATGGCGACAAATTCGACTATCGTCACTTGCCCGCTGACGCCTGCGTCCAGACCGTCACCGAGGAGCAGGTTGTCACGCACACCTACAGCTCACCGTCTTGCACAAGGAGTTTACTGACCCGCTCAACCTTGTAGTGGTGGTCAAAACCAACCTGCACATGCAGAAATCTGCCCATGTCTTGTTGTTCAGCACCGATTTCAACCTGTCAGCTGAGCAAATCGTCGATTATTACAGCCTGCGCTTTCAGATTGAGTTCAATTTCCGTGATGCCAAGCAGTTCTGGGGTCTGGAGGACTTCATGAATGTCGCTCCCACCGCCGTCACCAATGCGGCGAACCTTGCTTTCCTCATGGTCAACGCATCAGCCGTGTTGTTACAACCCCATCGCCAGCACCAGCCTGACTTCAGTGTGCTCGATCTCAAAACCCACTTTCGCGCCCGCCGTTACCTGCTCGAAACCATTAATTCGTTTCCCAATCCGCCCGCTCCCGATTTGATTTCGCGTCTCTGGCAGCGCTTTTCGACTTTAGGCTGCATTCGTCCACCCGCGCATCTTCAAGATGCTGCATAATTGGCGAAGGTATTGACTATTCTGACGAATTAATTCGTTTGAGCGACAACAAATTGTAAACGCTGGGCTATACGTGCGCCGATCACCTTGCGACTGTAGTGGGTGTACATATCGATCCCGGCTTGAAAGCCCACTGTCCGCGCCTCCTCTGGGTTTTCGTATACGTGTGTCATGAGTGCGGCAGCATGGTCGATATCAGCTTCAGCCCATAAATCGCCGGGAGGGTAAAGGTGGATCAATTGCGGCTGCCAACGATGGTCCTCATCCGTGATCGGACGCAAGCTCCAACGCACACCGTAACTGTTCGCCGGAGTCATGTAGTCCATGTTTCCAGAATAAGCGGTTGCGATCACCGGTTTGTTAAGCGCCATCGCTTCTGCCATCCCCAAACCGAATCCTTCGGCACGGTGGAGAGAGACATAGCAGTCAGCAACAGACAGTAAATCGGTCATGTTTTGGCGTGTCAGGTTTTGATCGATAACAATCCCCCCTACCGACTCGACAGCACTATACAGTGGCTCACGGAGTCCGTCGGCATCAGGCAATTCCATATGATGCGCTTTGATGACAAGCAGTGCCTTTGCTGAGTGAGAGTCTCCGAATGCACGTCGAAAACTTTCGATCACCGCAAACGGGTTTTTACGTGCGGCAGTCGAAGTCGGGCTAAACGAAAACAAGAAAATAAAACGGTCGTCGGGCAATCCGAAACGCGCCCGTGAAGCGGTTGTACTTGCACGACACTCAATAGGAAAAGGCATCCGAACTACGGGAGCAGACGAAGCGAGACTGATCGCGTTTTGAATGTAGCTGGTGCTAACCCAAACTTCATGCATAAGTTTGAAATTGCTGTGCCACTGTTCTGGAAAATGAAGTAGCTCGAACGCCCAGTTCGCAATCACGTATTTTCCCACAATAGCTGAACGCGGTGCTTCGATCAATGCCTCACGGAATTGAGCAAAATTCACATCCACAAGCGTGATGTTGTGACGAATACCACTCAGCAAATTGGTGGGAACAGGATTGGTTCGACTGCTAAAATTGTAGGGTAATTCAACATGAGATACTGAAATATTCACCGTCTGCATTGCACTCAACAACAGCCGGGTCTGTTCGCTGAGTCCGATGTCCGCACGTAAATCGCCAAGCAGATTTATCCCATCAGCAACCATACCAACCTGCCGGACTTGACGCGCCTGAAAACGCAGTATACCCGGGGCGCTGCCGGGATCAAACCCACGCAAGCCCAGCGCCACCGCACCGCGTTCGCGCATTGACTTGGGGAATAAGCGCCGCAGGGCACGTATGATACCTAGATCATATATAAACGGACGAATGCACTGGTAAAGTTGATGCGCTAATGGTTTCTTCATAGGGTGAACGTGAGCATCTCTTTGTATGCCTTGATGACCTCATCGATCCGGCTATCCATCACTAACTTGCCCTCGTGCAACCATAATGCCCTGTCACACAACCGCGCCGCTGTCGCCATCGCATGGGTGACAAAAACTATGGTACGGCGTTCATGGCTGAACTGCATGATACGATCATAGCATTTCTCCTGAAACGCAATATCTCCGACTGAAAGTGCCTCATCGATAAACAGGATTTCGGGCGCGGTATGGATAGCTACGCTGAAGCCTAAGCGTGCAACCATGCCGCTCGAATAACGTTTGACAGGTATATCGATAAATTTACCGAGTTCAGCAAAAGCAATAATATCGTCAATTGCTTCTTGAACTGCCTTCAACTGTAGCCCTTGAATGAGCGCATTCAAGTAAATGTTCTCGCGTCCTGTACGCTCCAAATCAAATCCCGCACCCAAGCCAATGAGCGAGGCGAAACGCCCGTGTACTTCGACAGTTCCATGAGTGGGCGTACTAACCTGAGAGAGCAATCTCAGCAAGGTTGTCTTTCCCGCACCATTGCGTCCGATCACGGCGAGGCGCTCGCCTTGCATCACGGAAAAACTCATATCACGTAACGCCCAAAAAGGTTCGCGCTCCCACTGTCCACTTGCTTGACCCAGGGTGCGTTTAAAAATACCGACCGCTTCTTGGCGTAATGATGGGCGGTATTCGTTAAGAACAAACCGTTTGGAAGCATTCTCAACGGAGATGATCGGAGTCATAAGTAATCTGCCAATCTAGATTCGTTCGCCTTAAAGAACACATAGCCCAGATAGAGGAGTGTGCAACCCATAACCAATGGATAACACAGACTTAAGAGGTCTGGCGGAAGGTGATAGAGCATGATGTCCCGATATGCACCGATGATCGGCACGAGAGGGTTGATCAACACAATTGCTTGAAATCGTTCCGGGATACTATCGACACGATAAAGGATGGGGCTGAGATAGAAAGCGATCTGAAGGATAACGCCGACAAGTTGGGGAATATCGCGCACGAAAATCGTGAGATAGCTCACAAAGAACATGATTCCCAGTGTCAGGCATAATTGAATGAAAAACACAGGCAGCAAATACACATAGAGCCAAGTTGGCATAATACCTTGCAGCGCATTAATCACCAGCAGTGTGAATAATGCAAAGGCGAAGTCTACCAAAATCTCGCCCATGCGTACGATAACTAGGATTTCACGTGGAAAGTAAATCTGATTTATCAAGCTCATTTTGCCCTCAACCGCTGTTGTTCCATTCATAACGCCTTGGTTGAAAGCTGTCCAGAACGTGAGTGCTGTCAGAAAAAACGCAAGAAAGGGGACATCAACAGGGGCAGCGCGAAGGAGTTCTTGAAACACAAACGAGAAAATGAGACCGGTGATCACTGGAAGGAGTATAATCCACAGGATGCCAAGTACACGCTGACTGTAGCGGGAACGAACAGTATAGCTCGTCCATATCCAGACTAGGTCACGATGTTGCCAAATTTTGGGCAAAGCCATTGTGAGATTGACAGGATGGCGCGGAAGTCCTAGTACGAGAATGCCCAGAACAAGTCCTGTAATGACATAATAGAGGAGTTGGAGGAGAGACAGGTCTGGCAGAAAGATAACAATCAGTCCGAAGGAGACCAGCAGTGCCACCATGAAACGCCAGAATGATATATTTAGCGATGAGGTGGGTAGAAAATCATAAACTACTGCAGCGAAAAAACTTGCGAAAACGATCAGTCCAAATACAACTAAGGGAAGCGGCGCATATTCTTCGCCTAGCGCTGTCCCATAGATCACCCGCAAGCGAAGTTGAGCACTAACCAACAGTGCACCCACAAGGGGCAGAGAAGTCTCCAAACCACGCAGCAAGACACGACCAAGATACCCATCACCCGTTAGAACGAGGGCTTTGTTACGTATATTCACGTCGTTTGATACCCCATCATGAACCTGTCATTGAAAAACAATCTCAAATTGCTGATCCGCTTCGGGACGCATCTCAAACACAATCAAACCGTTCTGGTTCTCAATTGATGTCGGTGACACCGACTCGATAACAGCATCAGCGGGTAGCTGTACTTCAATTCGCAGTTGAGGTGCCAGTGCGCCAGCTTGTTTTTGAAAATACAGGCGATAAACCTGCCTGCCATTCTCATCTGTGATCACGTTTTCCGGTAGATCGTAGCGAAACTGAACTTCGCTCGTCTCGCTTGGTGGCGTAATCGTCATAATGCCAAAACCATTATAAGTGCCATCTATCCACGGATCGATCTGTGTAGGATAGGGATTACCATGTGCAGGAAACCAGTCTCCCGGCAGATCATTAGCCGTGTAGTCGATAATCCGTGACCCTTGCGGTGTGAACACGCGCACATAATCCCAGAAACATCCGGTCATCCGATCTGCATAAGTTGGCGTCGGACCTCCGGTTACCTCTGATCCCCAGTTCAGGTGGATGAGGCTGCACGGCACATCGACATCGTTGGTGTTAGTGTTGCGAAGTGTCACGGTAGCCTGTGGGAAATCTGACAAGTCAACTTGATATTCGATGCTGCGTTCAATACGGGGAGTAACTTTGTTATAGCCAAGGTTCGAATCGACTACCATCAGGTAATCACCGTCGGTTTGATACATTGCGCCATCCCATCCCCGTTCCGCAAAATACGCTTGTAGGTCAGGAGCAGTCGCATATATCATCACATCACGCCGAATCAGCATCTCGCGCAACGCGCCGCCAAGACGAACCAGATCGACTACATCAATCTGACTGGAGATAGTCTGTGCAAGTTCTGTCGCAAAGTCGAGAATAAAGTCTTTCCGCTCCGGCTCATCAGAATTGAAGTTCGGCGCATCAACATTCCACGCCTCACGGATCAAGTCGAGCGCACTTTCTTGGGTAAAAGGAGCATTATCGACTGTCAGCGGTGGCAAATGCCGGACAACGGTACTTAGAGCGCTCATGTTAACCGTGATCAAGCCATCAATCGCCTGAACATTCTGGTCGAACATATACAGGCGTAGCGCTATTTGGGCAGCAGTCGGGTAGTCCGGCGACCAGTTAGCATCGCGGAACACCCAGCGATGAATCGCCATGACGCTTTGCATGGGACGGGGTGGTTCGGGATGATGATAGAACAAATCGAGGTTATCGACGCTGTAACTGTTGATTATGTTCCATGTCAGCGCACCATCTTCAACTCGTACATCAATCACGGCTGTTGTGAATCCACCTGTAGCACGCAGTTCGTCCGAATTATTCAGTACAATCAGCCAGTGTGCCGAGTCTCTGAGAATCGTATCCCAGGGGAGTGCAAGCGCAGTCTCTAGCACGAAAAATCCATCCTCGACTGCGCTCTGATAACGCTCGAAACGCGCACTTGCGCCAGAGCAGCGTTCGCGCTCACGTAGCTGGCGCACCGAGTCGAGTAGAGTTTGCGCTTTTGCTGAATCCCAACCCTCACGCAACGCACGAATATCTACACGATTCGGGGATGTGGGATGCAAAACTGAGGGCAAGACATCTGCAACAGGCGCTAAATCTACGCTAATTTTGCTGATTACTCGCCCAGCTTCCATCAAATTCGCTAGTACGCACCCATCTGCACCTAAAAGGCGCAGTGGCAACGCTACCAACTGAACCTCCGCCAATAACGCGCCCCCTGAACTGCTAATGCGCTCAACAACAGGCGAGAGTTGTGTGGAGTTCGTAGAGAACAGCGAAACTCCCTCATTGACAGCATTCACGAAATTGACAACAGAGATGGTGGTAGTAACAACTTTGAATAGGAGCAAGACCGCCACTACAATTACAACGATTCGTAGGCGCTTTAGTCGCATAGTACAGTCACCGAGGGTACATTATACACATCATGCACAATTCTAGTCAACAAGTTCGAATCCAGCAAATATTTTCCTCACTGCGCTTGGCATTTGTCCACCCTTCATTTATGCAGCAAGGTGGCGCAGAAAACTATCTTATCGACGCCATGCGGGGACTCGCGGCGCGGGGTCACGAAGTCGTGCTATTCACAGTAGGCTACGATGAATCGATTTATCCGGCTCCCAAAATCAGCGGTTTTCGCGTTGAGCGCCTCGGTGGGCGTGGTTTCATGGAGGGGATCGGTGGAACGCTGCAACAGATTCAACGCCTATCGACTCTGCTGAGGGGTTTCGACCGCTGCATTGCGGTTAATTTTCCAGCAACCTTGTGGGCAGCGCTCGGTTGGCATGGTGTTCCCGTAATTTGGCTGTGCATGGAACCCAAACGCAATCTGTACCCGAAAATCATGTATATGGAAGCTCAGGGTTTCTTGGAACATGGATATCGTATAGCTTCCGATTATCAAGGGTTTTCTCAGAAGTTGTTACTGCTGCTGCGCGATCCACACGTTTTAATGCCATACAATATGAGGGCAGTATTGCAGCGATTTCTCGATCAGAGGGCGGTTGCTCGAACAGAGCAGATTTACGCCATCAGCCCATACATCGCGGGTAAAGTCAAGCAGATTTACGATCATCCGGCGATTCACATCGTATGGGCAGGGATTCCTGTTCCATCACTCGCCCCGAACACGCCACCTGACCCGCTCATCCTGATCCCCACCAGGCTTGAACCGATCAAGAATGTTGAAACAGTGTTGAAGGCGATGGCTGTGATCCGTCAGCAGCTTGAATCTTATCGTGTCATCATCGTCGGCACGGGAAGCGATGAAGCACGGCTGAGAAAGCTAACAGTTGACCTCGATCTGACACGGATTGTAACGTTCACAGGTTATATTTCAGCAGTGGAACGCGATTCGCTCTATGCTCACTGTGCGTTCGTACTATATCCATCTCTTGCAGAACCATTAGGTTTACCCTGCGCGGAAGCGGCGCTATTCGGCAAAGCCGTTATTGCCGCACATCAGGGCGGACCAGCGGATCTTGTGCGCGATGGTGAAACGGGGTTATTGGTGAATATGCAGTCGCCCGACGATGTCGGTAATGCAATCCTTCAACTGATCTCGAACGCGCAGGAAACGGCACTCATGGGACAGCGTGGGCGCGAACGGATCGAAATGCTAATAGGGTTGCCGAACTGGATCACACGTTTCGAGACACTGCTTTCAGACTCATCGCAGCCTCGAATAGATCACACTTAACTGCTCTTCCAGTATGCCCCATTGGTAGCGTCCCGTTTTTTTGCGTCCGGCTTCACCTAATACATGTCGCAGATCGGGATCGATGAGGAGCGAGATCAGTCGTTGCGTAAGTAAATCCGGATTACTGCCGACCCTGTATCCATTCACACCATCCTCGATGACTTCCTGTACGGCGGGCGCATCGCCACCGATGACGGGCTTGCCGAAACTCCAAGCCTCAACATAGACTCCACCGAAACTTTCTTTCGCGGAAGGTACACACAAAACATCGCACGCGGCAAGGGCGTCTGTTTTCATCTGCAAATCGACGCTATCGCATTCAAAAACGCGCGGATCGCGGAAACGTGCGAATACACGCCGGGAATGTGCAGTGCGCGGTCCTACAAAAGCTGCGCACACACCAGGGCAAACCTTCCATACTGACGGCAAGGACTTCAGCAGTAATTCATAACGCTTATATGCATATTTTTGACCGAGAAACAGAATGAGTGGAGCATCACTGGGGATACCAATCTGTGCACGAAATCGGCTCCCATCCCATTCAGGGGCTAATATGGGACCAACGCCGAGTACATGGATCCGGTCACGCGCAACGCCCAACTCAACCAGTTCTGTACGTTCAATCTCTGTCTGTGCGATTAGTGCATCAGCTTGACGATAGATGTCAAGGTAGTGACGGTAAAACCAGCCTCGCCAATGATGATGGTGGTTAGGTGTCAGCACGAACGGAACATCGAGCGACTGCGCGAATCGCAATGACGCCAGCGTAAGACCTTCGCGCCCGACACGAGAATTATGAATCAAACTTGGCGGACTGCCGAACAACGCTCTGCTTGAATCGGTCAAAGAGTCCCGTATGGCAGCCGAAACCCGATCTAGGGCAGCGTCTTTCAAGAAATGATATGTCCAGACCGATAGGCGCAACCGCCGTCGCTGGTGCTGATTTAGCCCCAACTGATACACCGGAACACCATCATACGAATCTACTATGCCGCGTGAGGTAGGGGCGCGGAGTGTCGTGCCAAGCAGCCAATCAGCGCGATTGCGATCCCACTGATAAATCACCCCTCCTTGCTCATCTCGTGTAATTCGTTTGACTAGCTCGTGTAGGTGAAGCTGTGCGCCACCAATCGAGGGTGCATAGGCAGTAATCGTCCACAGAATCGACATTACAACGTCCTCCACACATCGACAATCTCGTGTGCCGCTGCATCCCAACTGAACAGACGCGCCCGCGCTAGTGACTTCAATCGCAGTTCCTCTCGTTCACTAGAAGATTCTAATACATGCGTGAGCAGCGCGTATAGAGAATCCGCATGTTGTGCGGGAAAACGCAGTACGGCGTCACCGCCAATCTCCCTTAACACGGCAATATCGGAAACCAGAACTGGAGCGCCACATGCCATTGCCTCAACAACAGGCAGCCCAAAACCCTCGTAGAGCGACGGCTGCACGACACAGTGAGCAAGGCTGTAGAGAGTAGGTAAATCGGTGTCCGCGACATAACCAATAAACCGGGTGCGGACACCGAGCGATTCTGCCAGTTGGCGAAGTTCAGCCTCTGCCGCGCTGTGCGGTAGCCCTGTAATCACGAGTTGTGCGGAACGAATCGGAGCGAAGGCAGCAAGCAGTGTCTTTAGATTCTTATTGTCGTGCCAAGCACCGACATAGAGCGCAAATGGTTCGCGCAAGTCAAATTTCGCCCTCACCCGCTCTAATTCGACTGTGGAGTCGACCGGGTGAAATCTTGCATCGACGCCGCCGTAAATACGATGAATGCGTTCGGGCGCGATGTGAAAACGTGCTGCAATACGTTCACTCATAACATCTGAAGTCGTCACTATGGCACAAGCACTGCGAGCGAATGTGGGCATTAGTGAGCGTCCATATGCACTCCAAAAGGCGTCGGTATGATGCGGGATGTCAAAATATGCCAAATCGAAAATGGTCACGACGATGGGCAGTTTGCGGATCATCAGCGGTGCAAAGAAGCTCAGGCAGTGGATCAAATCTGGGTGTTCGCGCCGCGCCGAAGTGACAATTTCAGCCTGTGTTAACCAAAGATGGTCAGCGAAATGTTTGAACCTCTTGAATGTGGTGCGCTGTCCGGGGTTATGAACGCGCTGATCGACATCGCAAGGGCTAAACGTGAGATCGGCATACGGTCGAACATGGCGGATCACTTCTCGACTAAAGCGACCAATCCCGGTGTTGTTCCTGTAGACCTCACTGGCTTCAACGAGAATTTTCATGCCGGATCACTTGGGGGAAGTTGCAAATACCACGCGCCAATACGGTTTGTATTTCGCTGCGGCAGTGGGGTCAGAAAATAATCAGCGGCGATAGGGCGCTCAGAAAATACGGAACTACGCAGCCATTGTTCAATCGTCCCGCCTCCGGTCGCATCGGGAAGATCGGGATAGAGCGTGTTCAGGTTGCGCCGATACCACGAATATTGCCAGAGATTGCGATCTACAATAATCCAACCCGTGCCGCGACCTTCCACAAAATGATAATACCACAGCGTAAACACGACTTTCGTCGAACTGGTGACCAGAACTGAATCGAAAGGCACAGCGTCCAGAGTCGCTTCGAAGAAAAGTAATGGCTCAACGTCTTGCCGCAAATCGATCTTCTGCCAATGGTTGCCAAGCAGAACGATCATGATCGCCGCGAGAATCAGCCAGCGCCAACGCATAAAAGATGATACTAAAGCCGCACCCATCGCCCCGTAAAGCGCGATCAATGCCGAGAGCGGTAGCGTATAAGCCGTTGCCGTATCGTCCGCGCCGTAAATCCCCGTAAAACCGGAAATGCATATGATCCACAAGACACTAGCAAGCAGCAGATGATAACGACGGTCGCTGAATGCGGAAACAATCCCGACGAGAATCAGCACTACACCGAACCATGTGACTTCGTCGCTGATTCGTGCGATCCATGCCACCACTCCATTGATGAACGTCTGTGCGGAAAGCGGTTCAAAGTAGCCTTGATAAATCTTTCCCGTGAGATGATCCCAAAGCGCTGGCAATCCAGTCTCGATTGCGCCCCAGTTAGCGACCGGCATATGACCTGCCCGCACAAGCATCAGCAGAATGGGCCACAATCCAGATAATGCTCCCAAAGCAATCCACAAAATGGATCGCGTTCTCAATCGTCCCGTCAACACAAGGAAACCCGGCAGCCACAGGATTGCGGTGAGATGATGGGTCAGTGCCAACCCGAATAGATGTCCTGCTGCCAGCAGTACCCATCGCGTTTGGTGCGTGGGCAGCACAAGACAAAACGTGAGACCGATGGCAAAAAACAGGGTCATCAGTGTATAAACTTCCACAATGATCGCCTGTGACCAGAAGCTATAGCTCAACCCCATCAGTATCACAGCACAAGCTGCCACGCTGCCGCGTTTGATGAGTGGCATTTCTGATATCTGTAAAGTGACTGTTAAACCGAGAACAGCGGCGGCGATTACAGCGGTGATGCTCGTATAAATCTGCATAGCTTGGATTGGCGTTCCAACGGGCAAACGCATAACAACCCATCCCAAAAGGGTATATAATCCGTAACCCGGTGGATGAGCAACGCCAAAGGCATAACTGGCCAGCGCAAGTTCCCCACCGTCCACACCTCCATGTTCCCAGGTGAGTCCTGAAGGGGCAGTGAAACGATAGGTTATGACCAGCACGGCACATGCGATCAGAATTGGAAAAGACAACCGGAAGCTAAATTTATGGATTAACATAGAGAATAAAACACCTGTTAAACCAGATCTTATATGCGAAAGAGTAATGAATTTATTGACAATGTAGTGTCACCCTCTAAAATAGTCCTTAGCCTATTTGTGTCTACGGAGGTCACAACATGACAAAACTGCGTTTCAGTATTCTCCTTCTCGTAGTATTGATTCTCACTATACTACCGTCGTTCGTTAGCTTCGCGCAAACCTTCCAGCCCTCTGTCCCACCTGCCACCGCGCCCACTGTACCGAATTGTACCGCATTGGCTCCAGCTGACGCTTTGGTAGTAGTGAATCGCCTCGGTGGTGCTCCCGTGAACTCGGAACTGCTGGCAGTCTATGTTTGCACGGGTTTCAACATCAATGCCATCGGTAACACCGAAGACCTGTTTGGCTATGACTGCTCAACTGGGATCACTTTCTACAAGGTTGAAAGCACAGGTCGTCAAGGTCTGTGGGATGTTCCGAACAAAATCTGCTCAGGCGATCAACTGTCGCTGCGCACGGGCGGTACGGGTCATTACATCGTTTACGGCACCGACATAGTGCAAATCCCAACTGGTTTCCCTGTCGTTATCGTTGGCGGAGCATAGTTCACTCAGTCCTGTAACAGGTATCCTTGCATCGTGAATTGAAATATGAGCGATAGGCTTAGGTGTATCGCTCATATTTTATAATTTAGCGCACCTGAATGGACGACGGATCGATTTGCATGTTGACAGGGGATAAACGCACCGCATTTCCAGTCAAATCGGTCGTGAAAAGCGCAATCGGTGTTCCAAGTGTCGTGAAAATCGAGTCGTAGGATGAAGCGGTGAAGAGAAGCTGCCCGCCATCGGCACGCCAATAAAGAAATCCGCGTGCCAAATCAGGATCGACACTCGCAAACACTTGAGTGAGATTCCCCGTTCCCACATCGATTACATACGCGCCGAACTCTCCATTTTGATGGGACTGACCAAGTAGGGCAAGTGTCCTTCCCACAGGACTCCAACGGATGTTGTTTACGGTCAAAAAGTCGATTTCGGAAAGTGGTGACAGTGCAAACGTCGATGTATCCAATACGCGCAAACTACTACCTTCCGCGAGCGTCTGTTGTTCGGAAAGCAGCAGCAGGTCATCATTGGAAGACCAGGCGATCACATTTGCGTTCTGGATCAAGTCATTAATTTGAAACATGTCGCCATTCTCAGGATTTACGAGAGCCGTTCGAGGCGGTGCATCAGCACTTGTCTGGGTAAATGTGAGAAATTGTCCGTGCTCACTCCATTCAAGCGCAGCCTCGGATGTGTCAAGCAGCAGAAAGTTTTGGACGCGCCTCGTTTCCGAGGAACTGACATCCACAACATAGAGACTCATCTCAGTGGCGTTGTCTGACTCTTTGATACCTATGACGAATTGGGGTTCGTTCGGTGACCAAATTGGCGCGGTGACAACTAAACCGGAGAGTTGAAATTGAACCAACTCCAATGTGGGCAGCGACAGTACGCTCAAGCCCCCGCTCTCGCTGTTATACGCCAGCACCCAGTTCCCACTCGAATGAACTGCGACATCTGTGTTCGGGCGGCGAAAAGTGTGTTCACCAAGCGGCATCCCCGTCTCAGGATTGTAACCGCGAATGACGGGAATATTCTCGTTGTTCAGTCCGGTCAGCCACAGCGCATCGTCAAAAAGGTCAATTTGTAGTGGAGTAAGATCGATTTGGGCAAGCCTAGTGGGAATAGGAGAACCGATCTCAACGGTTTCGAGTATGCGCCCCTGAGGCGTTTCGCCTACATAAGCAACCCGACTGTTGTTGGAATTAACATCAAACGTGAAAACACTTACATCACTTGAACTAAGAGCAATTGCGTTTTCGGTCGCAGAATTCATATTGAGAACAAATCTGTCGCTGGTGTCAACCAAGTTATCTCCGTTGCTATCGCTTCTCCCCAAGTAAAAAACGATTGGCAACGTTGACTGTGCAGAGATTAACAACGGAAAACAAAGCAGAGCAGACAATAGTGTTATGATGAATGTTTGGCGGAATCGAAACATGTGTATTCCCTCTCGCACACAAATCAGCAAATATTCTCTTAACGATAGCATATACACACAGATACTGCTATCCGAGTGCTATAAGAAGGGGTAACTGCTCAGGGGTGAATCAGGGTTGGGGTGAAAGGCATGCCGGAAAAGGCATCCACGAGAGCGGAAAACATGGATAAGCCCTGTTTGCGCGCCGTGGACAAATAGCTGCGCAGGGTACAGAAGCGCAGGGCACCGTGGAGGGTGCGAAAGCAGCCAGAGACTTTTTGCTTGACTTTCATCATGCGCAGGTCGCGTTCCGCCAGATTGTTGTCGAAGGGAACGGCAAAGTTGCGGATGAAGTGCAGCACCGCGTGCCGGTCGCGGTCCAGCCGCTTGAGCAGCTTGCGCGCCGGAGTTTCAGCGACGCGGCGTTTGCCGGGACGGGTCTGAGGCGGGGGATTGGCAGCGAAGCCTGCCGCGACGAGCGTGGCATACGCGGTCGTCAGCGACGTGGCGAGCGCGTCGTCCAGGGCGCTTGCGCCTTGCTGCCGCGCCGTCTCGACCGCCGCTTTCGCCCTGAGCAGGAGGGTTTTCAGCGGTTCTGCCCACGGCTGCTGGTACTGCTCGTGCAGGAAGGTCAGTTCGCGCAGCAGATGGGCATTGCACAGGGCATGACCACACTGGCTGTAGGCGGCATAGGCACTCCAACCGTCGTGAACCAGTTCCCCACTGAAGCGCGGCACCAAGTTCAGCGCATCGAGTGCCACTCGCCCCCGTTTGGCATGGATGCCGTAGCGGGTCAGTCCAGCGGTGGACAGGACATGCAGCCAGTGCAGCTTCCCTGCCACCCGCACGCCCGTCTCATCCGCGTGCGCGACCGGAGCAGTCACCAGTCCGCGCTCCAGCGCGTCGATCACCCCTGCCACCGCCC
>Ga0163154_10003822_pt1 | contig 20403 bp, 19 predicted proteins | sample OliLakLV19MP9P1_FD_148649 | JGI IMG/M metagenome (GOLD analysis project Ga0163154, IMG submission 148649) | Freshwater microbial mat bacterial communities from Lake Vanda, McMurdo Dry Valleys, Antarctica - Oligotrophic Lake LV.19.MP9.P1 | ecosystem: Environmental > Aquatic > Freshwater > Lake >...
GATCCTCCTGTGCGTACACCGCCACGGTGCGCATGCCCAATTCGGTCGCCGCGCGGAACACGCGGATGGCAATCTCGCTGCGGTTTGCGGCCAGTAACTTGATCGGGCCGGGAGTGGCAGGGGCGGGACGGGACGGACGCCGGGCAGTCATGAGACCTGCGTCTCTACTAGGCCGGGGAGCCCTTGGCAAACCCCGATGGGGCGGGATCATCCCGGATTCGCTTCAGCCCCTTAACCCCTTCGAATCACGCCCCGTCCGCCCCCGCGGCTTCCAATCGGGGTTGCCCCTCCCCGGGAGCGCCGATACGTTCCCTCGGACGACGCCTCCCATGTTCCAGATTATTTTCAACGAGATCAGCGCGGCCGAGATGGCGGCGCTGCCGACCCTCCTCCAGCTCGAACTGCTCTCCGATTTCCACGTCAAGCCCGAGGATCTCGACCCGCTCGACACCACGCGCTTCGGGGTTCTGGAACGCGACGGACGCAAACTTTACCGGTTCCGCGCCAAGGATCATCGCATCTACTTCGAGCCGACCCCGGAAGGAATCCGCGTCCAGCGCGTGCTGCACAAGAACACGATCCGCGATTTCCTGTTCCGAACGAAACTTCCCATGGCCGAAGACGAGCAACTCCGGGACGCCCCGAAGTTCTGGGAGTTGATCGAGCAGGGCAAAAAGGCGCGGCGCGCATGAAGCGCCGGGCGATGATCGTGGGTGCGGTCCTCGCCGCCCACCTCCTACTCTTTGCCATCGTGGCGAAGTGGAAGGTGCTGCCGAAAAAGCGGCACGTGCCACCCGCGAACTTCGGCGCAGCCGAGGCCACTTACACCGAACCCGACACGGGCAATAAAGTCACCGTGAAGGAATTCACCGTGACCACCAAGCTCACGCCATCACCGACCACGTCGCCCGTTGCCTCCCCTGCACCGACAACCGCGTCCGATCCCGGGCCACCCCCCCGATCCGCCGACCCGGCGGGTGCCATACCCGAGCCGCCTGCCCCATAGCCTGCATCGCTCCGCCCCGCATGATCATTGAGCGCCTCATTTCGGATGAAGCCTGGCGACAGACCGAGTTCCCGGTCTGTCGCAACCGCATTTTCCTTGCCCATGCCGGCGTTACCGCCCTCCCGCGCCGGGTGGCGGATGCCGTGGTCGATTACACCCGCGCCGCGAGCGAGGATCACCAGGAGTTCGGCGATGTGCTGCGGCGAATCCATGCCGCGCGTGAGGATTGCGCGGAGCTGATCGGAGCTGGACCGGACGAAATCGCGCTGCTCGGCCCCACCTCCCTCGGGCTCAGCCTCTTTGCGCGGGGCCTGGCATGGCAGGCGGGCGATGAGTTGCTCTGCTACGGGGACGATTACCCGGCCAATGTGTATCCGTGGATCGATCTCCGGAGGCAGGGTGTCGTGGTCAACCTTCTCCGGCCCGAGGCGCCGGGGGCCATCACCCCCGAACTGGTCGAGGCCGCGCTGACGCCCCGCACCCGGCTGGTGGCGCTGGCCTCGTGCCATTTCCTGAGCGGTTACCGGATCGATGTGGATGCCATCGGCCGCCTCCTGCGCTCTCGCGGCGTGCTCTTCTCGCTGGATGCCATCCAGACGCTCGGGGCGTTTCCGACCCGCGTGGAGCATGTCGATTTCCTGAGCGCCGATTCACACAAATGGCTGCTGGGACCGCTGACCGCCGGCATTGTCTTCGTGCGACGGGAGCACTTCGATCGGCTCCACCCGATTTTGCTCGGGGCTTGGAATGTGCGCTCCCCGAACTTCGTGGCCCAGGACGAGATCCGCCTGCCGCGGACCGGCCAGCGCTACGAACCGGGTGTGCTCAACGCCGCCGGCATCTTCGGCATGCAGGCCGCGATCGGACTGTTGCGGGAGGCGGGATACGAACGGGTGACGGCCCGGCTCCTGCAGCTCAAGCAGCGCATCGTCGCCCGGCTCCAACCCGAGGGGTTCGAGTTCCTCGGTCCCATCGACGGACCGAACGCCTCCTCGATCACCACCGTGCGGCATCCCGGCCGTGACATGACCGCCCTGTTTCGCCGACTCGAGGAGAACCGGGTTGCCGTTTCATTGCGACACGACCGGTCCGGAACCGCCTACCTCCGGATCAGCCCGCACTTTTACAACACCGAGCCCGAGATCGACCGGGTGCTGGGGTTGCTGACGGCCGTCTCGGGAGGGACTGCGTGACGCGGTCCGAGAACGGGCTTCGACACCGCTCTCCCCGCCCAAGGCCTGTTCCGCCTGAATCCGTAACCGCCGCGAGCCGGCCAACGACGCGCTGCCCCTCCCCATCCCGCATCCCATGATTCTTCAGAATCTCGCGGACCAGACTCCGTTTATCACGAAGGACGGCTCCACGATCCGCAGCATCCTCGACCGCACGAACGCACCGGTGGAGCTGCAGAGCCTCGCCGAAGCCACGATCCCGGCGGGCGGAGCGACCGTGCGTCATCATCACAAAGTCAGCGAGGAGTTCTACTTCCTCCTCGATGGAACCGGGTGGATGGAAATCGACGGCGGGCGCCGCGAGGTCGGCCCCGGCGATGCAATCCTCATCCCGCGCGGCGCCTGGCACCAGATCACCGCGACGACCGCGATCCGGATGCTCTGCTGCTGCGCCCCGCCCTACTCGCACGACGACACTTATTTCTGAACACCCCACCATGCCTCCCCCCAACATCCTCCTTATCACCAGCGACCAGCAGCACTGGAACACGCTCGGGGTCATCAATCCCAAAATCCGGACCCCAAATCTCGACCGATTGGCGCGCGAAGGGACTCGGTTCGACCGCGCGTATTGTCCGAACCCGGTCTGCTCCCCCTCGCGCGCCTCGATTATCACCGGCCAATATCCCTCCACGCACGGGTGCTGGACCATCGGGGTGAAGCTCCCGGAGACCACGCGCACCGTCGGCCACGAACTCGCCGAAGCCGGGTATGACACCATGCTGGTCGGCAAGGCTCATTTCCAGCCGCTCAAGTCGGTGCCCGGCAGCGAGTCGATTGAATGCCAGCCGACCCTTCGCGATCTCGAATTCTGGCGTGGTTTCCACGGGCCGTGGTACGGGTTCGATCACATCGAAACCGCACGCATGCACGGGAATGAATCGCATGCCGGCCAGCACTACGCGCTGTGGCTTGAGGAAAAGGGACTGACGAACTGGCGCGATTATTTTCTGCAATACCCGCCGGTCCCAAACGACAAGTATGCGGGCCCGTACTCTACGCGTGACGCCATGACCTGGGATCTGCCCGAACCGCTGCACCCCTCGTGCTGGATCGCCGAACGCACCGTCGCGAACATCGAACGGTCCGTCGCCGCAGATCGCCCGTTTTTCCTCTGGTCGAGCTTCTTCGATCCCCACCCGCCGTACATTGTGCCGGAGCCATGGGCCTCGGCGTACGATCCGGACACGATGGACTGGGGCACGCTCGAACCCGGCGAATTGGAACGATTGCCCGGGCATTTCCGCAAGACCCAGGAGGGGGATCCCGATTTCAGCGGATACGACGAACCCGGCGGGCATCATCTCCACGGGTTCCACTCCCACCGGCATGATCCCGCCGAACTGCGCCGGAGCATGGCCTGTTATTACGGCATGATCGGGCTCATGGACCGCGAGATCGGCCGGATTCTCGACGCGCTCGACCGGCTCGGCATCGCGGACAACACGCTGGTGGTGTTCACCACCGATCACGGGCATTTCCTTGGGCAACACGGCCTCATCGCCAAGGGCCCTTTCCACTACGAGGACCTGCTGCGGCTGCCGTTCGTCGCCCGGTTTCCCGGCCGGATCCCCGCCGGCACGACCCGCGCCGCGCTGCAGAGCCTCGTGGATCTCGCCCCAACCTTTCTCGCCACGGCCGGCCTCCCGGTCCCGGGGCGGATGCAGGGCATCGATCAAACCCATGTGTGGAACGGGACGGTCGCCGCAGCCCGCGATCACGTCGTCGTCGAGAACCGCCACAACCCGACCCGCATGCATCTCCGCACGCTGGTCACCGCTACCCACAAGATCACGATCTACCGCGACGGGGACTACGGCGAGCTCTGGGATCTCGCGAACGATCCCGAAGAGCGGCGCAACCTCTGGGACGATCCCTCCGCCGCCGCACTCAAGAGCGCCATGCTACTCCGGTTCGCCCGCGCAGAGATCGGCCGGGAACCGACCGCGATGCCGCGCGTGGCTGGCGCCTAACCGGGGGGGCGCGCCGGGCGCGACGAGTCGGTCGTTGACAACAAAGCCGGCCTGCCATACTGGGTATGGCATGAAGATGACCATGCACATCGACGAGGCGCTGCTTGCCCGGGTGATGGAGGCACACGGCTTCGCGACGAAGACGGAGGCGGTCGAGGCCGCCTTGAGGGAGATGGACAGGAAAGTGCGGCTGAAAGTCATGCTCGACAGGGGATTGGGGTTCACACCGGAGGAGCTCAGAGCCTCGGTGGAGCCGGGTTATGATCCCATTGCGCTCCGGGCCGCTGAACTGCCCACGCGATATGGCAAGCGACGCGGTGCTCGCAGATAGTTGCGTATTCATCTCGCTGCTGCGGGAGGGGCGGGATGTCTTTCGCTGGTGGCGTGAGCGCTTCGGCGACCTGTTCACGTGCGGAATGATTCGGGTGGAGGTGGTTCGGGGAATCCGGAGCCCCGCCATTCGACGCGACATCGAGCGATTGCTGGATACGGCCTGCAACGTGCCCGCGGATGGGCGGGTCTGGCAAAGCGCAGCGGATCTCGGGTGGGAACTCGCCCGCAGCGGGCTGATGATCCCCGCCGCCGACCTCGTAATCGCCGCGTGCGCACTCCGCGCCAAGGTGCCCGTCCTGACCGCCGATCGCCATTTTGCCAGGGTGCCCGGGCTCAGGGTGGAATGGTTTGACCCGGCTGTTTGAAACCGCCGTATGCGACCGGCAGCAAAAATCGGAGATGAGCCCGGGGCAGCGCCGCCCGAGACGCTCTCCGGCCTGCTCGAGCGGGTCACCTATCACAACGCGGAGAACGGGTTCTGCGTGCTTCGCGTACAGGTGCGCGGACGCCGCGAGCTTGCGACCGTGATTGGCAATCTCCCCGCCGCGAACGCGGGAGAGTGGGTGCACGCCGAGGGGGCATGGGTGCGGGACAAGGAGCGAGGGCTGCAGTTCAAGGCGACCGCGCTGAAATCCACACCCCCCACCTCCCGCGAAGGGATCGAGAAGTATCTCGGGAGCGGAATGATCAAGGGGATCGGCCCCGTGTACGCGCGGCGTCTTGTGGAGAAGTTCGGCGAAAAGGTCCTCGATATCATCGATCACGAATCCGCCCGGCTCGAGGAAATCGACGGGATCGGCGCGGGCCGACGGCAGCGGATCAAGGAAGCGTGGAAAGCGCAGCGCGTGATCCGGGACATCATGCTGTTCCTGCATTCGCACGGGGTCGGCACGGCGCGAGCGGTGCGCATCTACAAGACCTACGGCGAAAAGGCGATTGAGACGGTCCGCAGCGATCCCTACACCCTCTCGCGCGACATCCACGGGATCGGATTCAAATCGGCCGACGCCCTCGCGCAGCGGCTCGGCATCCCGCAGGAATCGCCGCTCCGGACCCGGGCGGGCATCGAGCACATCCTGATCGAGGCCACGGGCGAGGGTCACTGCGCGCTGCCCGAACCGCTGCTGCTGGAACGGGCGGGCGCGTTGCTGGGACTCGATGAGGGACCGGTCCGCCCGGTCCTCAATGGTCTGATCGGCAACGGGGCGCTCCTGCTCGATCCGCTGACGGATCTTTTGTTTTTGCCCCGCCTGCTTGCCGCGGAGGAGGCGTTGGCGGAGCGGTTCCGGTTCATGGCTGCGGCCATCGGCCGCCTGCCGCCCGTGGAACTCGACCGGGCGCTCGCGTGGTGCCGGGAGCGGACCGGCAAGGACCTGGCACCGAGTCAGCGGGATGCGGTCGGCGCGGCGCTGCGACATCGGGCGGTGGTGATCACCGGCGGGCCCGGCGTCGGAAAGACCACGATCCTCGACACTTTTTTGCGGATCCTCCGGGCGAAAGGCGTGCGCTGCCTGCTCGCCTCGCCGACCGGGCGTGCCGCGAAACGGTTGTCGGAAGCGACCGGCATGGAAGCAAAAACCATCCATCGCCTGCTCGAGTTCCAGCCGTCCGGCTTCGCACGGAACCGCCAGCGCCCGCTGGAATGCGATCTCCTGGTCGTCGACGAGGCCTCGATGCTGGATCTTCCCCTCGCCCACCGCCTGCTCGATGCCCTGCCCACGGACGCGCATCTGGTGCTGGTCGGCGATGCCGACCAACTTCCGAGTGTTGGTCCCGGGCTCGTCCTGCGCGACCTGATCGACAGCCGCGCCGTCCCCACCGTGCGTCTCACGGAGATCTTTCGTCAGGCGGCGGAAAGCCGGATCATCACCGGAGCCCACGCCGTGAATGCCGGCCGGATGCCGAGGTTCGCCGCTCGGGACGGTGCGAACGAGGATCTCTTCCTGGTCGACCGCGAAGATCCCGGGCGAATCGCGGAGACGTTGCTGGACATCGTCGCGGAACGGGTGCCGTCGAAGCTCGGCATCGACCCAATCCGCGACGTGCAGGTCCTTTGCCCGATGAACCGCGGCAGCCTCGGCGCCATCGAACTCAATCGCAGGCTTCAGGAACGCCTCAACCCGCGACGGCAGGGCGAACCCTCGGTCGAACGCTTCGGATGGGAGTTCCGCCCGCGCGACAAGGTGATCCAGACCGAGAACGATTACGACAAGGACGTGTTCAACGGCGATCTGGGCCAGATTGCATCGATCGATCCGGGCGAGCGTGAAGTGGAAGTGCGCTTCGACACGCGCACCGTGACTTATGATTTCGACGAACTGGACGAGATCGCGCTCGCCTACGCCATCACGATCCACAAAAGCCAGGGCTCGGAGTTCCCGGCGGTGGTGCTGCCCCTGGCCACCCAGCATTTCCTGATGCTCCAGCGCAACCTGGTCTACACGGGCATCACGCGCGGCCGCCGGCTGGTGGTGCTGGTCGGCCAAACCAAAGCCCTCGCCATGGCGGTCCGAAGTGAGAAGGCGTCGGAGCGGTTTACCGGATTGCGTCAGCGGCTTGCCGGGGGCGGGCACGCCGGGAACCCGGCAACGCAACAGGATTGAAACATACAGGTTGTCCTCAATCCTTCGGCGGGCGTATTCATTCACGTTGGAGTGAATCTCCAGAACCCAATCACTGCACGCTTCGCTTAACGCCCATCCCCCATGCCGCCCACATTCCGTTGGATCCAATCCTTGTGTTTCGCCGCAGCGCTTGCGACGCCTTTCTGGTTGCAGGCAGGCACCACGCTTTCCGGACAAAAAACGACGGTGCCCGTGGAGGAGGCGCCGGGCGTTTGCGAATCGATCTTCGATCTCCCGACGCTCTACAAAAGCAAGGACAACCCGGTCATCCAAAAGTTCCGGATCATCGGCCGGTATCACGGCCAGTATTACTCCCTCGATTCCAACCAGGGTGGCAACGCCGACTGGGAGAACCGCCGGTCCCGGATCGGGGCGGAAGCGGAGCTGTTTCACGACTTCACGCTCTCGTTCAACTTCAATCTCGACCTTGAAAATAACGGAGGCCGGTTCTTCGAGGATCTGGAGGATCTGACCCTCACCTGGAAGGCCTCGAAGGAGTTCAAGCTCAGCCTGGGCAAGCTCAAGATCCCGATCACCCAGGAAGGGCGCACCTCGTCGAACAAGATCCTGACATTCGAGCGTTCCCGAATTGTCGGCATCGCCGTCCCCGAAAAGACCGGCGGCGCGATCGCCGCTTACGAGAAGGATGGCTGGATCGCGGAACTCGGTGCCTACTCGAACACCGTGGATGAGGATTGGTCGTACCCGACCTTTGATGGCGGGTTCTCCCTGTTCGGCAGCATCGCCCGGAAGAGCGACGACCTTGGCATCGTCCGCCTCGAGTACCTCTACTCGAGCACCGATGCCGCGGACAACTCCACCAAGGGCTACGAACATGTCGTCTCCGCGGTGTATGAGAACCGGTGGGACAAGCTCGGTTTTGTCGCCAATGCAGTCGGGGCTTCCGGCGGGGAGGGTGGCGGCGACGTTTTTGGCATTATCCTGATGCCCAGCTACGACTTCACCGAGCGGTTGCAGGGGGTCGTGCGCTACCAGTTTGGCACGAGCAACGACGGGGATGGTTACAGCCTGGCGAGCCGGTACGACACCACGGCGGACCGCTTGAGAAGCGCGTCGGGCGATGACTACCAGGCGGTGTATGCGGGGTTGAACTACTACGTGTGCGGGCACCACCTCAAATTCATGACGGGCGTCGAGTACGTGCAGTTCGATCAGGACACCGGCGACACGTATGAGGGTTGGACCTGGCTCAGCGGGGTGAGGCTGTACTTCTGACGAACCCCTCCGAGGCGTCCCCGCCGTTCAGCCGGGCCAGACCAGCCGCCCGATGGCGTGCAGGCCGACCCCGACCAACCCACCGATCAGCGTGCCGTTGATCCGGATGAACTGCAAATCGCGCCCGACCGCCGATTCGATCTTGGCGGCCATCTCCCGCCCGTCCCAGGCGCGCACGGTCTCCTCGATCAGTTGCCGCGCCTGATCGCGATGAGCTTCAATGAGATCGGGAATGGCGGCGCGGAGTGCCAGGTTGAGTTTGGTCCGCACCGGTTCATCCCTGCGAATGGCGGATGCCAAATCGCGGACGAACCCTGCGAGTTTGGTTCTCAGGGGGGAATCGGGTTGTGCGAAATCGGCTCGGATCGCCTGCTTGATACCGCTCCAGGCCGTGCGCGCGAATCCTGCGACCGCCTCATTCCCGATCAGCTCGATTTTCAATGCTTCGAGGCGCGCCCGGTGACCGGGATCATGTTCGAGATCGTTGATGAACTTCCCCACTCGGTCCCGGAGCGCCTGCCGGAGGGGATGGGTCGGATTTTCGGCAGCCTCACCGAGCAGTCGTTCGACCCGGTCCACGACGCGGCCCGCCATCCACCCCGCGACTTGATCCTTCACCGCGCCGAGCACCGGCACGCCGGCCAGTCGTTCGGGCAGCGGGATCTCGGAACGGATGGTGGTGCGGATCAGTTCGCGATGTTCGCGGACGACGCGGCCGGCGACGCCGAGCGTTTCCTGGAGGAGGCGTCCGGCGTTGCCCTCCTCGATGGCCCAGCGTAGAAAGCGCGCCACGAACGGGGCTGCCGACAGATCGCGCAGTCGCCCGGTGACCTGGGCATGCAACAGGCGGGCGACATCCTCATCGTCGGCCGCATCGAGAGCCCAAGGCACCAGACCGGCCAGTCGCGTCGCGATCTCGGAAGCCTGCGCCTCGATCCAGCCGGCTCCGAACGCCGCGAGATCCAAGCCGGCCAGGCGGGCGGCGACCACGTCGCGATTGAGAAAATTGCCGACCACGAACCCGGCCAGGGTGGCCCCGATCTCCTCTTTCTTGTGGCGAAGAATCGCGGTGTGCGGGATCGGGATCCCGAGCGGATGACGGAACAGGGCGACCACGGCGAACCAATCGGCCAGCGCACCCACCATCGCGGCCTCCGAGAACGCGCGCACCCAGGCGAGCCAGGGCTGGGCGTGTTCGAACGCCCGCGCGACGATGTAAATCGCGGCAACAAGCAAAAGGAGAATGGTGGCCGCCCGTTTCACGGATTGGATGCACGGTGGCTCGCGGCGCGGTGCAACTCAACACCGATCCCGTGAAGGGGATCATGCGGTGACCCGGGCATCGATGGATCCGCCTCCGGGAACTTGCGAGTTGAGACCCCCCACGTTTTACGGTAGGAAGCGGACATGGGCACCGCCCGCGAAAGCACAAACCGGGTGGAAGGGACGTCGCTTCCGGCGAAAACCCCGGACGATGAGCTGGGTTCCACGTGCATGCGCATGGACATCAGCGGGGCATCCGATGCCAGCCCTCGCCGGCCCACCAACATGGATCATTTCCTGGCCGGCCGGGTGGAACGCTCGCTCGAGGTGATGTGTTCGAATCTTCCGTCCGGGACGGTGCCCCGGAGGCACGGGGAATTTGGCTATGGCATGCTGGTGGCGGACGGGATCGGCGGCAGCGCCCATGGCGGGCAGGCGAGCGTGCTTGCCATCCAGACTCTCGTGAAACTCCTGCTGAATGCGCCCGCCTGGATCCTGCGTTCGGACGACGATCGGGTTGCCGCAGAACTCCTCCGTCGCGCCAGCGACCGCTACGCCGCGGTGAACCAGGCGCTCGCCGAGGCCGAGGAGCGCAATCCGGCCCTGCGAGGTTGGGGCACCACGCTCACCGCGGCGCTGAGTCTCGGCGCCAACCTGTTTGTCGCGCACATCGGGGATTCCCGGGCGTACTTGTTGCGGGGGGGAAAACTGCTTCGCCTGACCCGCGATCACACCATGGCGGCAACGCTTGCCGAGGCCGGGCTGCGTGTGTGGAAAACGGGGGAGACACACCGGTTCCACCATCTGCTGACCCGGTACCTCGGGTCCAAGGATTCCTCCCTCAAGGCCGATCTGCTGAAAGTGCGCGTCGAACCGGGCGACCGCTTGCTTCTCTGCACCGATGGTCTCACCAACAGCGTGACTGATCATTCGATCACCGCCCTGCTGGGCGGGGCCGCCTCGGCCGACGCGGCCTGCAAGGAGCTGATCCAGGCCGCCCTGACCAACCAGGCAGATGACAACGTCACCGTGGTGGTCGGCCGGTTTCTCGAAGAGTGAGCCATCAGCCATCAGCCATCAGCCGGATCGGAGGTCCGAGCGTGGAAGACCGCGGAGTCTACGGGACTCGAACCCGCAACCTCTGCCGTGACAGGGCAGCGCTCTAACCAATTGAGCTAAGACTCCCGAGGGAGGAGAGATTCACGCATGGAACGGCGACCCGATCAAGCGTTTTTCGGGCTATAAATTCAACGCACCGAGTCAGCGGACGTCGCCTGCCACGGCAGTCTTGGGGACTTCCGCGACGGGGAGAATGCGCCATAGAAGGAATGCCGCGCTTGCGGGAGCTCGGGCGGGGTGCCCTCTCGAAGGAGGGCCATCCACACTTGCGAAGGCCGGGGGCCTCATCGAAGCTCGACGTCATGCAATGGTCGTTCAGGGTCGGGCGGATCGCGGGGATCGAGGTCCGCATTCACATCACCTTTTTGGTGTTGCTGGCGTTTTTCGGCTTCCTGTTCCACCGGTCCGGGGGGATGCCCGCGGCCATCGACGGGATGCTGTTCATCCTGCTGCTGTTCGCCTGCGTGTTGCTGCATGAATTCGGTCACGCGCTGGCGGCGAAGCTGTATGGGATCCGGACGCCGGACATCACGCTGCTGCCAATTGGCGGAGTGGCCCGGTTGGAGCGGATGCCGGACAAGCCGTTCCAGGAATTTGTGGTGGCGATTGCCGGGCCGATGGTGAACGTGGTGATCGCGATGGGGTTGCTGATCGTGATGGGGGGGCGCGGGGATCTGGCTTCGCTGGCCCGGATTGAGAACCCGAACCTCGACATTGTGCAGCGGCTCTTCCTCACGAACGTGGCGCTGGTGCTGTTCAACCTGCTGCCCGCATTCCCGATGGACGGCGGTCGCATTCTCAGGTCGATCCTGGCGACGCGGATGAGCCCGGCCCGGGCGACCCAGATTGCCGCCACGGTTGGTCAGGGCATGGCCATTTTGTTTTTTCTCGCCGGGCTGACTTCTGGCAACCCGATGCTGATCCTCATCGCGGTGTTCGTTTACCTCGGGGCGTCGCAGGAGGCGGCGTTTGCGCAGATGAAGAGCGTGGCGACCGGCATGCCGGTCGGGGAGGCGATGATCCGGGAGTTTCACACCCTGCCCGAGCAGGCGACGCTGCGGGATGCGGTCGATGCGTTGCTCGCGACCAGTCAGCATGATTTCCCCGTGGTGGATTCCGCGGGGGGGGTCGTCGGCGTGCTCACCCGGCAGGATCTGATGCGCGCGCTGCAGCTCAAGGGGGGCGAGGCTCCGGTGTCGGAGACAATGCGACGGGGCGTCCCCATGGTGGACTCGAATGTCCGGTTCGAGGAAGCGTTTCGGATCATGCAGGAGTGCGGGTGTCCGGCGCTTCCGGTGATCAATCGGGAGGGGCGGCTCGTCGGTCTGTTCACCCCCGAGAATGTCGGCGAGTTGATGATGGTTCATGCGGCGCTTGAGAAGGGGGGCAAACCCTCCTGGCGCAAACCGTCGGCATGAACCCGCAGGTTCGTGCAACTCGGCGCTGGATTCCAGCGCCGGTCTGCGCATTCTCTTGGTCCCTGTGCGCGTGATCCGCTTTGACAACCCCGGTTTCGACCGGTTCCTCCACCGACTCGACCGGCGAAGCGAACCCGATCCCGCCGTGGAGCGGACGGTGCGCACCATTTTGGACGCGGTCCGCCTCGAGGGCGACCGGGCGGTGCTTCGGTACACGGTCGAGTTTGGGGGGCCGAAGCTGACGCCCCGCCGAATCCGGGTGACCGATGCCGAGATCGCCGCGGCCGGCAGCGACGTGCCCGCGGATGTGAAGCGGGCGCTGCGTGCGGTCCACCGCAACGTCCGGGCATTCGCCCGCCGGAGTCTGCGCAAGGATTGGTCGATGCGAAACGGGCAGGGTGCGCGGGTCGGCGAGCGATTTGATCCGTTCGACCGGGTCGGCATTTACGTCCCGGGCGGGACCGCGCCGCTGGTTTCTACTGCGATCATGACGGTCACCCTGGCGGCTGTGGCCGGGGTGCCGGAGATCGCGGTGACTTCGCCCGCGGGGTTGGACGGGAGCCTGAACAGCGCGCTCCTCTTCGCGCTCGAACTGGCGGGGGCCACTGAGATTCATCGAGTCGGCGGGGCGCAGGCGATTGCCGCGCTGGCCTTTGGAACGCGCACCCTTCGCCCGGTGCAGAAAGTGTTCGGCCCTGGCAACGCGTATGTGGTTGAGGCGAAGCGGCAGGTGTTCGGGCGCATCGGCGTGGACCTGCTTCCCGGCCCGAGCGAGATTTTGGTCATCGCCGATGCCGGGGCGAATCCGGCATGGATTGCGGCCGACCTGCTGGCGCAGGCGGAGCATGGCAAGGGAAGCCTCGCCCTGGTGGCATCCGATTCCGCGCCGTTCCTTGCATCCGTCGCGGCGGAGTTGGAGCGCCAGGCATCGACCCTGGGCCGCGCCACGCATCTCGGTCCGGTCCTTCAACACGGCACGCATCTCATCCTGACCCGCGACCTCGACGCCGCGGTGGATCTCGCAAACCGGTTCGCTCCCGAACACCTCACCCTGGCGACGCGCAACCCGCGGCAACTGGCGACCCGCATCCGGACGGCGGGCGCGATCTTCCTCGGTCATTGGTCACCGGTGGCGGCCGGTGATTTCGCGGCGGGGCCCAGCCACGAACTGCCGACCGGCGGTGCGGGCAAGGCGTTTCCCGGCCTGACGACCGACATGTTTCAGCGCCGCACCAGCCTGGTCGAACTCGACGCGCGCTCGCTGGCCCGAACGGCCCCGCTCGTCGAGGCGATTGCCCGCGTCGAGGGCCTCGATGCCCATGCCCGATCCGCCACGATCCGCGTGCAATCCTGAGCTTCTTCCCCCCGCCCCAACAACCCAACAACCCAACCAACCAACCACCCTCATGATTGCGCCCCATCAAATCCCCATCGGCACCATGGCCGGCAAAGGCCCCCGCACGGCCGAATACATCGCCGCCATCCTCCCGCACGGCTTCGAGTGTTTTCAGATCAACTTTTGGAAGACGCTCGACGGTGTGAAACTTCCCAAACTGGCCGACGACATCGGCCGTGTCCTTGCCGGGTCCGAGGCGATGGTCTCCACGCTGGGGGTGTACGGCAATCCGCTCGGGGAGACCGCCGCCGACACCGAGACCGTCCGTGCGTGGAAAGCCGCCATCGACAACGCCCACCTGTTCGGCACCGATCTGGTGTGCGGGTTCGCCGGGCGGGTTCGGAACAAACCGGTCCCCGATTCAATCCCGCGATTCCGCAAGATCTTCGGCGATCTCTCGCGCCGCGCGGCGGACCGCGGGGTGCGCATCGCCTTCGAGAACTGCCCGATGGGCGGCAACTGGCGGACCGGTGATTGGAACATCGCGTTCTGTCCATCCGCGTGGGAGTTGATGTTCGATGCCGTGCCGGCCGCCAATCTGGGCCTCGAATGGGAACCGTGCCATCAGATGGGCCAGTTGATCGACCCGCTGCCGCAACTGCGGAAATGGGTGGGAAAAATTTTCCATATGCACGGCAAGGACGCCACGGTTTACCGGGATGTGGTCGCTGAGAACGGCGTGGACGGCCCCGTTCCGTTCGCATTCCATCGCCATCCGGGGTTCGGCGACTCGAACTGGACGGACATCATCAGCGAGCTGCGGCGCGGTGGATTCGCGGGCAGCATCGACATCGAGGGCTGGCATGATCCGGTCTACAAGGGTGATCTGGAAATGACCGGTCAGGTCCACGCGCTCCGCCATCTTCAGCAGGCCCGGGGCGGTGCTTTCGTTGCCAACCCGGAGGGATTCTGATCCGGTGGCGAACCCGTTCCGCGTCGGCATCGTTGGCTGCGGCAAGATCAGCAACGCGTATTTCGAGGGGCTGAAGCCCTATGCCGGGGTCCGCATCGCTGCGGTGGCCGATCTCGATCCCGTCCGCGCTCACGCGAAGGCGGCTGAGCACGGCGTGGCGAAAGCCTGCGCAACCGACGAGTTGCTGGCCGATCCGGACATCGATGGGATCATCAACCTGACCATTCCCGGCTCGCACGCCTCCGTGAACCTCGCGGCCATCGCGCACGGGAAACATGTGTACGTCGAGAAACCATGGGCGCTGGACCGCACCGAGGGGGCGCGGGTGATCGAGGCGGCGGATCTGCGCGGGGTCCGGGCGGGCTGCGCCCCCGACACGTTTCTGGGCGGCGGAATCCAGACCTGCCGCCGATTGATCGACGACGGCGCGATCGGCGAGCCGGTGTCGGCCACGGCGTTCATGTGCGGTCACGGCCACGAGTCGTGGCATCCGAGCCCGGAGTTTTACTACAAGCGCGGGGGCGGTCCGATGTTTGACATGGGACCCTATTACCTGACCGCGTTGGTGAACCTGATCGGCCCCATCCGGAGGGTCGCGGCGTCGGTGCGAACCACGTTTCCGACACGCACCATCACCAGCGAACCCCTGCGAGGCGACGTGATCACCGTGGATACGCCCACGCATCTGGCGGGCACGGTGGACTTCTCCAACGGTGCGATTGGCACCGTGGTGATGAGCTTCGACGTGTGGGGGAACAATCTGCCGCGAATCGAAATTCACGGGACTGAGGGTTCGCTCTCGGTGCCCGATCCCAACACCTTCGGCGGCGTCGTGCGTCTCCTGAAGGCCGGCACCCGCGAGTGGATCGACCTGCCCCTCACCCACAGCGACAAGGTCGGACGCGGGATCGGCCTGGCGGATCTGGCGCGGGCGATTGAGGTGGGTCGTCCCCATCGCACGGATGCCAGCGTGGCCCAGCACGTGGTGGATGTGATGCAGGCCTTTGAGGAATCCTCGGATCTCGGGCAGCACATCACCATCGGGTCGACCTGCGTGCGACCGGCGCCCTTGCCCGCAGGGCTGGCCGTCGGCGAGTTGGACTGAAGGACTGAGGTTACGGGACTTCGACCGGCGGGAACAGGGTGGGGTTACCCGTCCGAACCGACGACCGCCGCGATGGTGCGCGGAGAACTTCCTTCGAGCCGGTTGTTCACGAAGATGAGCGAGGGGCGGCGGACCGGTCGTGGGGCGGTGGCGGTCTCCACCAGTCGCCGGGCCGCCTCCCGGGCGTCGGTGTCCAGGGCGGCAATCTCCGAGTAAGGCTCGAAGCTTTCCACCGCTTTGGCGTAGCTGCGTCCGGGAGTGAGCAGGAATCGGGCGGCGGTGAAATCGGCGGTGAGACTGCCGGTCAAATCCAACTGCTGCGCGATCGACGGCATGCGGGTCCAATTATTGAAAACGTGGGCGATGTTGTGCGCGCGCAGGGCGTCGAAATATTCGGCGCGCAGGAACGATCGGTTCCGGATTTCAACGCCATAGGGCCAGCGTCGCGGCAGGCGTCCGAGGAATTGCTCGAGTTGGCCGACGAACGCCGCGCCCCGCTCAAATTGGCCGGGTTGAAAGTGGCCGAATTCGAAAATGAGGACCCCGACCTTTGAGCGGTGGGATTCGAGGGGGCCGAGGAACCGGTCCTCGAAGAGGGCGGCATCGAGAAACTGCGGGTTGCGGGTCCCTGCCCGCGGGCCATACCGCTCGATCCGCGGAAAATCGAGAACGGTGATCGCATCGGTCACCTTGAACCCGAACCGGAAATGAGGCGGCACCTGCGCCATCATTGCCTCCACGCTCTTGGGTTGGGGGAACTGGTAATAGCCGGCATCCACGCAGACGGCCGGGAACGTCTCCGCATACTCCGCCAGACAATGCTTTCGGAACCGCGACTCCGCAAACCGTCCGCGGACCTCATAGCGTTCCCGGTCATAGATCATCCCCAACCAACCGGGATACTTCCAGGAGGAGGTGCCGAGGTAGGCGCCCTCCTCCGCCAACGACCGGAGTCGGGCGGACAGCGCCGCGCGGGGGAAAGGGATCACGCGGGAATGAAGCTAACTGAAGACCGGACCGGGGTGAGACCGCCATACCGCTGCGCCATGTCGGAAAGAGGTAGCGGCCGCACCCGATCGAGGCAAGGACGCAAAGGGCACCCCAGATCCGCGCGACATGATTCGAAGCGGGTGAGCGATCAGCGGCGAAACACCTCCCCGCGGGAGGGACCGCGTGTCGCGGTCCGCGAATGTGCTTGGGCGAACCCGAACCGGAACACCCGGTCGGGCACGGAATGCGTGGCCCCCAAACGTGTTCGGCGGCGGTGTCGGCAAGGAGCGCGGACCACGCTGTCGCTGCGGTGATCGCTTCGGCCCGGCCCTTTTCCGCCCCACAACGCTCGCTGCTGCGATTGTCTCATGGCGACATGACTAAAGTCAGTATTCTTTCCGCGATTTCGATTGCTCGCGGGCACGGTTTCAATTTTCAATGGATCCCATGGAGTTACCCGCTTCATCCTCTCGTCGGCGGCACGCAGCCGTGTCCGGCGGCTCCCGAGTCGATCCTGCGGCAGAGGGGGTCGAGACGGAGGATTTCTGTTCACATTTCCCTTGACCCGCAGGTCGGGCAGCGCAAACCCCTCGCCGACCGCTCGCAGGCTGTGGCGTTTGGCGTAGGTCCGCCAGCGCCCCGTTTGCGAAGTTTCGACCTCGTGGCGCAGGCTCCACCAATTCATCGCGACCCACTCCGCCAGGGGATACAGCGGACCGTATACCGCCTCACGGAGAGCGCGGCTCCGCCCGTCGATCAACTGCGTCACCGAACTGCCCTCAACGCGGATAGTCAGCCGCGCCCAGGTAGCGCGGAGCTCCTGCCCCCCGGGCACCCTTCGGGTCTTCCCACTCGTAATCGAACGTGAGCCCGCTCATCGAAGTCCCTCCGGCTCCTCATCTGCAGTTAACAAGTAGCCTTTGTATTCCCCGTTGCCCGCATCCGGTTCGGGTGACATGGGGCCTCACAGCGATCAGGAGCGCTTCGGTCGCCCGGTCAAGGGTCCTGGCCTCCGACTTGCTGCAACGGGACGCGGTCCTGCTGGATTCGCTGGCTGGCACTCTGGAACCATCCCACCGCCGCCGCTGGAAGGCAACGCGTTCCATTGCCAGTTGAAGAGCGGGCGGCAAGAGCCCCGCCGCGCGCTCACCCGAACCACCGGCGCAACCGTGGCACGTAGCGGTGCGCTCCGCTGCGCGTCTCTCTGCGTTCGCGGACGGTCACCTCCACCTCCCACGCCCGCTCGGCAAGCCAGAGGACGGAGTCGATGGCAGGCACCACCCGGATCCCGTGACGCCCCACTTGGTCGGCAATCCGCCGCTCGTGCTCGGCCCGGGCGGCCGCCACCCGCGCGGCGTAATCCGCCCGTGTCGATTCCGTCCGCTTCCTCGACGCCCGCTCCTCAAGTTCCCGGATGTACCCGGAAAAATAATCGTTTACGCGGCGGAGTTCGCGCTCGAGCGAACGCTGCTGACGCTGCCGCAGCGCCGCGATCTCGGCAGCGTGATCGGACTCCACTGCCCGCAGCAGGGCGGGGCCGAGGACCCCGGCCCCGTCGACCGGCCAGTCCACCGCCGGGGGCGAGGGCTCGATGGGCAGGAGAAACAGTTCGCGCTCCGTCTCCGCATCCTGCTCCCCGCCCGGCCAGCTCAGCGCGACGCGCGCGGCCGACCAGTGCTGCGAGATGGCCTGCAGCTCCAGCCGCAGCCCAAACACTCCGGTGAAATGCCAGGCGGGTCGCACCGACCCGAGTCGCGCGCCCGCCGCGGCGGCATGCTGGCGGTCCCAGAGCCGACTCAGCACCGCAAGGTCCGGCGGTTTCGACCCTCCCAGATCGGGCAGCACCACCGCACGCCCGCACGCCGACAACCCGGCCCAGACTGCCTCGGCCAGATGGAAGCTGACCGGACACCCGGGAAACACCTCCTCGTCCGGGTTGCGCAGCCCGGGAGCGGCGGGGGGCGGGAATCGCATCGAGCGGACCACGAGCCCGCCAGACGGATCCCAGATCTTCGCCGCTGCACCTTCGGCCAGCACATCCAGCCGGTCATGCCACGGCGTGTCGCAGTCTGCGCCGAGCGCCGTCAGCGCCTGCTGATGGAGCTCACGAAGGGGACCCGGATCGAAATCGAAGCGGGGCAGGATCATTCGCTGACGTAATCCTCCGCAAACAGGGTGGCATCGAGCACCCGCGTCTCCTCGTAGCTGGCGCGCGAAACGTCGAGCCCGGCCCCCAGCCGGTCGAGAATACCGGGGTCATTCTCGTGCCAGGACCGGAAAATTTCCTCAGCGAAATCCCCGCTGGAAAAGCGCTCGCCGAGGATGACCCCGGTCTCTCCCACGACCAGTTCGAAGAGGTTGAGCTTCTCCTGCAGCAGATCGAGGATCCGGGCCTGCAACGTCCCGCGGTCGACGAACGTGTAAATCTCCACCCGCCGGGTCTGGCCAAGCCGGTGCAGCCGTCCGATCCGCTGCTCGATCTCCATCGGGTTCCACGGCAGATCGAAATTCACGAGCCGGTGGCAGAACTGGAGGTTCCGCCCCTCCGATCCGCCGCGGCTGAGCAGCAACACCCCGCCCTCCGCACGAAACGCATCCACGATTCCCTGCCGCCGGTCGGCGGGTGTCTGGCCGTTGATGGATCGGACCCGAACACCGCGCTCCTCCAACCCGACGGCGATCGCCGCCTGCGTGGCGAGAAACTGGCTGAACACCACCACCCCTCCTTCCGCCCGCGCGAGCGGCGGCAGCGCGTCGAGCCGCTCCCGGAACGTCGCCTGCCCGAGCGCGGCGCGTGGCCGCACCCCGTCGGGCAGATCCCGGCAGGCCTCGCCCAGCGCCGCCGGACTGCTTCCCGCCGCCTGCAGGACCGTTCGACCGCGCAGGGCCGCCTCGTTCCGTGGAAGCGCAGACAAGTGGGCCCGCAAGCACTCTTCCCACCCAATCATCTCCTCCCGCTCCCCGGCCGGTGCATCGAACAATGCCGTCTCCGCCCGGCGCCCCGGCAGGATCACCCCGCACGACGCGCGCGTGTTGCGGATCATCACCTGCCCGAGCAACTCGCGCAGCTGTTCGGTCTCCTTCGGGCGCCGCGGATTGGACCGGTCCAGATAGCGGCGGGCGAACTCCGCCGGGGGCGGCAACTGGCCGGGTTGGAGCAGGGTGATGAGCTGATAGAGCTCCTCCAGACTGTTCTGGACTGGCGTGGCGGTGAGAAGGAGCAGGAACCGGCGCGGCAGACGATTCACCGCCTCCCACGACTTTGACGCCCGGTTTCGGAGGTGATGGGCCTCATCGACAACCACCATGTCCCATGCCACTCGATCGGCCTCGGCGATGTGATTCTCCTGACGCAGTGTCGCCAGCGAGGCCACCACCCCGGGGTTGTCCCACCAAAACTTGCCGGGATCATTCCGCCACCCCGGATCGTTGGTTGTCGCCGCCGCGATCGAGAACTTGGACTCCAGTTCCTCGCGCCACTGATCCACCAGCGACGGCGTGGTGAGAATCAGAAATCGCCGCACCATGCCGCGGACCAGATACTCCTTGAGGACGAGACCCGCCTCGACGGTTTTCCCGAGCCCCACCTCGTCGGACAGCAGCGCCCGACCGCGTAGCGAACCGATGACGCGCAGGGCGGTCCGGATCTGATACTCATGGCGGTCGATGCTGCAATACGGGAGGCAAAGGAGATCGTCGGCCTGGTTGGACACCCACAGCAGGGAGGCCGATTCACGGATCCGAAACGCATCGGCCGCCGCGCTCCCCTCGACCGGCAGCAGCGAATCCGGGAGC
>Ga0163154_10003824_pt1 | contig 20400 bp, 19 predicted proteins | sample OliLakLV19MP9P1_FD_148649 | JGI IMG/M metagenome (GOLD analysis project Ga0163154, IMG submission 148649) | Freshwater microbial mat bacterial communities from Lake Vanda, McMurdo Dry Valleys, Antarctica - Oligotrophic Lake LV.19.MP9.P1 | ecosystem: Environmental > Aquatic > Freshwater > Lake >...
CCGATCTATTCTGCGGCCTCCTGGCCGATCTATTCTGCGGCCTCCTGGCCGATCTATTCTGCGGCCTCCTGGCCGATCTATTCTGCGGCCTCCTGGCCGGGTGCAAATCCCTGGTCGAGGCTGGGCATCTCGGCAAACATGCGCGCCGCAAGCGCTGTCAGATCGCGCTGCAATTTCTCATAGCCCCGGGTTCGCTCGAGCGTCGTCTCATTCATGTAAAGCGCGCGATTGATTTCGATCTGCAGCGTATGGAAACCGCGCGCCGGGCGGCCATAATGTTCGGTGATGAAGCCGCCTGCATACGGCCGGTTCATGTGCGTTTGATAGCCGAGCCGCGTCAGGCGATCGCGCACGTAGGCGGCGAGAACACCGCTGCACGCGGCACCAAAACGGTCGCCGAGCACGATATCGGGACGCGGGCCGCCGTGCTGCGCCATCAGGTTGGACGGCATCGAGTGGCAGTCGATCAAAACGGCATAGCCAAACAGCCGTTTGGTCTTTTCCAACATCGCTGACAATTCGGCATGGAACGGTTTGTAGAGCATGTCGATCCGCTCGAACGCCACCGCGAGCGGCAGGCGGCGGGCGTAGATTTCCTCACCGTCCGCAACGATACGGGCCAGCGTGCCGAGGCCACCGACAACGCGCGCCGACTGCGCATTGGCATAATCAGGCAGCGCCGAATCAAAAAGTTCGGGATCGAGTTCGTAGGGCTCGCGATTGACATCGAGATAAGCGCGAGGAAATCGCGCGGCGATCAAAGGTGCGCCGAGCGAGGCAATGCTGCCGACGAGGCCGTCGACGTAGCAATCCTCAGACTTGCGTAACGCAAGCGGATCGAGCCGCACCATGTCGAGAAATGCGCGCGGGTAGATGCGGCCCGAGTGGGGCGAGCACCACACGAACGGCGCGGTCTGGCGGGTCGGCTGATGCACCACGAACGGTGGCGACAGCTCCGACAGGATCGACTCGCGCTCGCTTAGCTGCATTTCGGCGTCGCTTTCATTGGGTTGTTGCAGTGTGCCTATCATTTGCGCCAGTGTCCATGGCGGTGAGCAAAAAGCTGCGACGGTTGAAGATGGTTTATCGTCTGCAGTCCGGCTTCATCGTCTGTTTACCTAGAGCGCGCCAATATGCGCCCGCCGTGTGGCTATTCATTTTCGACGAGCGTCAGACCCGCATGACCGTCAATCCGTCTCGCCTGCCACTGACCCGCATCCTGCTTGCCGAGGACGACGACAGCATGCGCGGCTTTCTCGAGCGCGCGCTTCGGAAGGCTGGCCACGACGTGGTGTCGTTCGACAATGGTGCCGACGCGTTCGAGCGTATCCAATACGAACCGTTCACGCTGCTACTTACGGATATCGTGATGCCGAAGATGGACGGCATCGAGCTGGCAAGACGGGCGAGCGAACTCGATCCCGAACTCAAGATCATGTTCATCACAGGCTTCGCTGCTGTGACGCTGACCGCCGACCTTGGTGGCGCCAAGGACGCGAGTGTGCTGTCGAAGCCGTTTCACCTCAAAGACCTCGTGCGCGAAGTCGAGCGGCTGATCTCGGCGTAACACGACGGCTGCGATCCAGCTGCCCTGGGTTTCGCCCTACCGGGTGGCTCCTCACCTCGAGACACTGAGCAACACCCGAGTGTTGCTGCCGTGCCGTTTACATCGATTGTTGCGGCTGCTAAGGCCGTCACGGTCCTGTCATGGTTGCGGAGGCTCCCGATGTCGTTCGATGCGTCACCTCGAGGCGGCCGCGAGCGCCCGTCCCTGAAATTGGTCGCCGGCAACAGCAACCGCCCGCTGGCTGAAGCGGTCGGTAAACACCTCGGCGTGCCGCCCACGAAAAGCAAAGTGACGCGCTTCGCCGACCTCGAAATCTTCGTCGAGATCCAAGAGAACGTGCGCGGCGAGGACGTGTTCGTTCTCCAGTCGACGTCGTATCCCGCCAACGACAATCTGATGGAATTGCTGATCTTGATCGACGCGCTCAAGCGTTCGTCAGCTCGGCGCATTACGGCAGTTATCCCCTATTACGGATACGCGCGCCAAGACCGGAAACCCGGACCGCGTACGCCGATCTCGGCCAAGCTCGTCGCCAACCTGATCGAGCGCGCTGGTGCTGATCGCGTGCTGACGCTCGACCTGCACGCTGGCCAGATCCAAGGCTTTTTCGACATTCCGACCGACAACCTGTTCGCCGCGCCGGTCATGGTGCGCGACATCCAGGATAATCTTCCCATCGACAATGTCGTCGTCGTCTCGCCCGACGTCGGCGGCGTGGTCCGCGCGCGCGCGCTCGCCAAGCGCATCGATGCGCCGATCGCGATCTGCGACAAGCGGCGTGATCGTCCCGGCGAGAGCGACGTGATGAACGTCATTGGTGACGTCAGCGGCCGCTCGTGCATTCTAATCGACGATATCGTCGATAGCGGCGGCACGTTGTGCAATGCAGCAGAAGCCCTGATCGCCAAGGGCGCCACCGACGTCAGCGCCTATATCACCCACGCGGTTCTGTCGGGTGGGGCCGTATCTCGCATTCAGAACTCGGCTCTCAAGTCCCTCGTCATCACTGACAGCATTCAGCCAACGCCAGCGGTCCTGGCGGCGCCCAACATTCGCGTGTTGCCCATTTCAGCCCTACTGGCCGAAGCAATTGCTCGGACAAGCCGCGAGGAAAGCGTTTCGAGCCTGTTCTACTGAGCGTCGACCACCCGCCCTGTTGATCAAAAGCAGTTTTCAGCCCATCGGTCGGCCAGTTCGTCCAAGGTCACGACGACCTCGACCGAGTTGATCAGTCGGCGTTTCGCAACTGCAAAGCCAAATTTTTGTTTTCGCCGCTGCCCTGCTGCAAACTTGGGCGGGGCACCCTATATGCCATCCAGGACCAATCATCAGGGGTTGACGATGCCGACCATAACGACTTCGCCCACCACTTTCGCGAAACTCGCGCGCACCGCAATGGCCGCGCTTGCCGTGTTTGCATTCACGGCACCGCTGGTTACGACCGAATCCGACGCCCGCCCGGGTCGCGGGTTAAGCACGGGTAGCCGCGGCGTGAAAACGTACAACGCACCGCCCTCCACGCAGACCGCCCCGGGCGCCGCCCAGGGTGTGCAGCGGTCAGCAACGCCCGCTCCGGGTCAACCGGGTGCTGCGTCACAAGCAGCTCGCCCCGGTGCTGCCACCGCTGCGGCGGGTCAGTCGCGCTTCGGCACGGGAATGATGGCAGGCCTGCTCGGCGCCGGGTTGTTCGGCGCGCTTCTCGGCGCCGGTATGTTCGGAAATCTCGGCAGCTTTACCGCGATCATCGGCCTGTTGCTCCAGGTCGCGTTGATCGGCGGCATCGTGTACTTCGCCATCGCCTTCTTCCGCAGCCGCCGCCAGCCGGCCGCTGCTGGAGCATCGATGGCGCGTGGCCCAGGAGGCGACGGCCAAAATGGCCGGCAGGCTGACGTCCAGCGCACGGGGTATCAGCCGAATAGCCAGCCAATGACCTCGCCCGCTGCTGGCGGTAGCCGGATCGGCGCGCGCATTGGTGGCGCCGCCGTGGGCACGACGCCGCTGGCACTAACTGAGCCGGACTTCACCGCCTTCGAGCGCGTGCTCGCCGTCGTTCAGACTGCCTATGGCCGCGATGACGTCGATGCATTGCGGTCAGCTGCGACGCCAGAAATGGTCGGGTATTTCCAGGAAGAACTCGAAACAAACGCCAACAGCGGCGTGCGCAACGAGATCGGCGAACCCAAGCTCCTGCAGGGCGACCTGTCTGAGGCCTGGAGCGAAGCGTCTGGCGAATATGCAACAGTCGCGATGCGCTACTCGCTGACCGACGCCACGATCGAGATCGCGTCTGGCCGTGTGATCGAGGGCAGCCGCACCGAACCGCAGGAAGCAACCGAGTTGTGGACGTTCGTCCGTCGCGCTGGTTCTGGCCCTGCCGCTTGGCGCCTGTCGGCAATCCAACAAGTCAGCTGACGCATCTCCTCAGCCGACGGCACAAACTTAGTCGGCAAGACAATAAGCGGCGGTGGTTCAATCCACTGCCGCTTTTTTTTTGACGTTGTGCTTTACGTTTTCTGGCCTTCGACTTTGAGCCGCAAATCGTCGACAATTTTCGACGTGTCCGTATCCTGCGGATGGATCTCCAGAAGTTTTTCGAACGCCTTGAGCGCGGCAGCATTCTGCCCGTTGTCGAGAAAAATCATCCCCGTCGCTCGCAACGCCTGGAAGTGTGACGGTTCGAGCGCGAGACATCGGCGCAGATCGCCCAGAGCGCGCTCCTTGTCGCCAGCCAGTATGTGGAGGTAGGCGCGCCGCAGCCAGCCCTCGGCGTAATCTGGCGCCAGATCAACGACTTGGTCGAGGAACACCACCGCCGACGCTGTATCGTTCTGTTGAAGCGCGACGCGCGCCCGCTCCATCAAGTAAAACGACGTGTCTGTGCCGCGCAGGAGCCATAGGCGCTCGATCGTTGCCGCAATCGGCTCGGCCTCGTCCTTCGAAGCGGCCGTCGCCAGATAGGCATACAAGTTTTCGAGCAGCTTCTGCCGTTCAGACGGCTTATCGGGGATCGGCATCGACTTGGGGTCGACGTCTTTGGGATCGATGATCTTTGGAGCGATCGAATTGGGACCACGCCGCGCACCCGGTGCCTCCGGCGACCCTGGCGGCGCCTGGATGCTATGGATCTGGGGAGGCGATGGCGGTGGAGGCCAGGTCGCACGCTCTGCCGCAGATGCCGCCGGAGCGAGCAGTGCTGACATCAAAAGCGCCAAACGGTGTCTGGATGTGTGTGACATCCCACAAAACTAAACTGGCCATACGCCAGCGTCAAAGTACGCTTCCGTAATGCCGCAGCCATCCCGGACTTCCCCGCGGGGAAGTACGACTGGGCAGGCGCATACATCCAGTGTACGGCCCAGCGTGACCAGCGCCGGAAGGTTTCAGCCTTGGCGGGCTTTGAAGCGCTTCTGCGTCTTGTTGATGATGTAGACGCGGCCCTTGCGCCGGACAACGCGGTTGTCGCGATGGCGAGCACGCAGCGATTTCAGTGAATTACGAACTTTCATGTCACGGCCTAGCGTTCTGTGCTGCGATCTGGCTGCGCAACGGCAACCGACGAATGATGTGCCCGTTAGGGTTTCCCGTGCGGGTCGGCCAGTCTACCAAGCGGGTAAAAACGCCCGTTAGCCATGGTGGGCGCTATAGGGTTCGAACCTATGACCCCTACCATGTCAAGGTAGTGCTCTACCACTGAGCTAAGCGCCCGCTGCCGTCCCGGCGACGCGAGAAGCGGCTGCTATAACTATGTGGCTGCCATCTGGCAATACTGTTTAGGTGTACTGCTTAGGTGTCGCGACTTGCTTAAGGCAACGCCCAGCAAAAACGACGTCGGGTGTGAGAGATCCGGGTGCGAGAGATAACGTCGGGAACAACGGAATGCACCTTGTGGCCGGGCGCTCCCAGGGGACGACAAGATTTTGCGGGGCACCGTCCCGGCAGTCGTTCTCCGTAGTCTTGGGGCCTCGCAACGCGCTTGAACTCCAGCCCGTGCAATGTTTTGCCCTCAAACCGGCCATAAGATTCCGCACGGTCGGATCAGTCCTGGTGGTCGGCTGCGAGGCGACAGTGACAGAGTTGGGCGATTGACAGAGTGGACCGAAGACGAAGCCCGAGGTCGATTTACCGGCACGTTGTCCAACGTCGTCGAAGTGATGGGGCGCGCCGCCCATGTGCGGTTCAGCGACTCCCACACCGGCGACATGGCCGAGTACAGCTACGACGCCCCGCTGCATAAAGTTTGCGTCATGTTGCGGGGTGGCACGCGCGCAACTGAGGCGTGGGCCGACGGGCAGTTATGCTACCAAGGCAACGATTTTCCCGGCGCCATTACCATCATTCCGGCGGGCTCGACGCGGCGATCGTTTTTGCGCGAGGGACGGTTTCGCGTATTAGCGATCGCGCTGTCGCCCGAAGGTTTGAAGCGAGCCGCGATCCAGAGCGACGTCGCCACGTCCGATCCAACACCCGATCCGCAATCCAATGTCGAAAACGCACGCATTTTTGCGCTGGCATCGGTGATGGATGACGTGTTGCGGCGCCCGGGCCCGACGCCGCTGTTGATGGATTCGTTTGCAGCGCACCTCGGCAATTTGCTGCTCCCACAATCCAGCGCCAAAGCTCGGACCGGAAACGTCTATGGTCTACCGCCACGGGCGCTGTGCCGCGTCGTCGATTTCATCGCGGCCAACCTCGCTCACGACCTTTCACTCGAGATGCTGGCGGCCGAAACCGGCCTTGGTGACTTTGCGTTCCTTCGCGCGTTCAAAGCCAGCACTGGCGAAACGCCCCACCAGTTCGTACTGAAGGCGCGCATTGAGCGCGCGAAACTGCTGCTGGCGACCTCGGATGCCACATTGGCGATGATCGCCCTCGACCTTGGTTTTTCCTCACACAGCCATTTCACCGCGACCTTCCGGCGGGTGGTCGGAGCCACGCCACACGCTTACCGGCTGGCGAAATCCAATCGGCGGCCAGCGCTGACCCTACAGCGGGTCGGGGGCGAAGCGTCAGGAATTTGACAGCGGCGTTGCCGTCGGTCGGCTAAATCTTGACCACATGATCTACGCGTGCGGCACGTTCCGTTCATATCATAGACGCGCCGTTTGACACTGTTGCCATTCCTGAGGAGCCCCCCGATGCCGCAGATCAACGTCAACGGAAAGACAGTCGACGTCGACGCGGATCCGGCGACGCCGTTATTGTGGGCGATCCGAGAACAACTCGGTCTCACCGGCACAAAGTACGGCTGTGGCGTCGCTGCCTGCGGGGCGTGTACCGTCCACATCGACGGGGCGGCCGTGCGCTCGTGCTCGCTGACGCTGGCAGCGGTCAAGCCCGGCCAGAAGATCGTCACGATCGAGGGACTGTCGGCTGACGGTTCGCACCCGGTGCAGAAGGCGTGGGCGGCTTTGGACGTGCCGCAATGTGGATACTGCCAGACCGGGATGATCATGACGGCGGCAGCCCTGCTCGCCACCAAGCCAAAGCCGACGGATGCCGACATCGACGCCGAGATGAGCAACATCTGCCGCTGTGGAACGCACGTCCGCGTGCGCGCCGCCATTCACGCCGCGAGCGGCAACGGGACGCCAAAGACGCAAGGTTGAGACCGGTTCCCAGCCGACGTCGCCCGAGATCAAAGGACATCCTGACATGCCCGCCTCCACGCACACGTCGACACCAGCGTCTGAACCAGCAGACGTCTCGCGCCGCTCCTTCATCGTCGCCGCAGCCGCGACCGTTGGCGGCCTTTCGATTGGTTTTCACATCCCCTTCGAGGCTGGAAAGCCCGGGCTCGCGGACGCTGCCGCCAAAGTGAGCGCGCCCGAGGTCAACGCCTGGGTCGTGATCAAGCCCGACGATACCGTGGTGATCCGCATCGCTCGCTCCGAGATGGGCCAGGGCACGCTGACCGGCTTGGCGCAAATGGTCGCCGAAGAGCTCGAATGCGACTGGGCGAAGGTCACGACAGAGTATCCCACGCCGGGCCAGAACCTCGCGCGTAACCGCGTATGGAAAGATTTCGGCACCGGTGGCAGCCGCGGCATTCGGACATCGCATGACTACGTGCGCCAGGGCGGGGCAACGGCACGAGAGATGCTGAAACTCGCCGCTGCTGCTGAATGGAACGTGCCGGCCGCCGAGATCGTCGCGGTCAACAGCACGCTGACGCACAAGGCATCCGGCAAGTCAGCGACGTATGGCCAGATGGCCGCAGCCGCTGGAAAGGTCGAGCCGCCAAAGGATGTGGCGCTCAAGAACCCCAAGGATTGGAAACTCATCGGCAAGCCGGTGGCGCGGCTCGATACCGTCGACAAGACGACTGGCCGCCAAGTTTATGGCATCGATCTGAAACTGCCGGGAATGCTCAATGCCGCGATCAGGGCTTGCCCGACCTTCGGCGGCAAGCTGGCGTCATTCGATGCCGAAAAAATCAAGTCCATGCCCGGCGTCAAGACCGTCGTGAAGGTCGGCGATACTGCGGTCGCTGTCGTCGCCGACACGTGGTGGCAGGCCACGACCGCGCTCGATGCGCTACCGATAACCTGGGACCATGGCCCGAACACGGGCGTTTCCAACGCGTCGATCGCCGCGATGCTGAGAGACGGCCTGACGTCGGATAAAGACGTCTTCGTTGGCAATTCCAACGGGGATGCGAAGGGCACGCTGGCCAAGGCGACCAAGACGGTCGAGGCCATCTACGGTGTGCCCTACCAGAACCACGCAACGCTTGAGCCGATGAACGCCACGGCGCTGTGGACCGCAGATAAGTGCGAAGTGTGGTGCCCGACGCAGAACGGGGAGGCCGCGCTTGCCGCTGCCTCGAATGCGTCCGGCCTGAGCCAAGACAAGTGCGATGTCTACAAGGTGATCCTCGGCGGCGGCTTTGGACGGCGCGGTGCATTTCAGGACTACGTCACGCAGGCCGTGCTCATCGCAAAGCAAATCCCCGGCACACCGGTCAAACTGATCTGGAGCCGCGAAGAGGACATGGCGCATGGCCACTACCATCCGGTGACCATGGCTAAGATGACCGGCAGCCTCGATGACAAAGGCAATCTCGCCGCGCTTCACCTCCGGATTTCCGGGCAGTCTATCTTGTCGGTCGTCCGCCCCGAAGGCATGCAGAACGGGATGGACCCGGTCGTGTTTCAGGGCTTAGCGAAGGACAACCCCGAGAAGCCGACCGCGGTTGAGCACGGGTTGTGCTACACGATCCCCAATCTGTTGGTCGACCATGCCATGCGCAATCCGCCGGTCCCGCCCGGCTTCTGGCGCGGCGTCAACGTCAACCAGAACGCGATCTACCTCGAGTGCTTCCTCGACGAAATGGCGAAGGCTGCAAACGCCGATCCGCTTGAATTCCGGATTAAGCTGCTGGGTCAGCAGCCCAAGGCGGCCGCCGTGCTTAAGGCTGTCGCCGACAAGGGCGGTTGGGGCAAGCCAATGCCAGACGGCGTCCAGGGCCGAGGCCTCGCGATGATGCGCTCGTTTGGCAGCTATACGGCCGCGCTCGCCGAGGTGTCGGTATCGGCCGATGGCAAGAAGCTCAAGATGAACCGCATCATTGCCGCCACGGACACGGGCTACGCGGTCAACCCAAAACAGATCGAAATGCAGGTCGAAGGCTCGTTTGTGTATGGCCTCGGCGCGATGCTGTACCAGGAGATCACGATCAAGGACGGGCGCGCGGTCGAGAGCAACTTCGACAGTTATCCCTGCCTCAAAATCGCAGAGATGCCAAAGGTCGAGACCATCGTCATGCCGTCGGGCGGCTGGTGGGGTGGGGTCGGCGAACCAACCATCGCGGTGGCCGCTCCGGCCGTGCTCAACGCGATCGCAGCGGCGACCGGTAAGCGCGTTCGCCAGTTGCCGGTCAAGGATCAGAGCCTGAGGGTGTGATGACGCGAGCGCCCCGACGTTGGTCGTCCTTAGTCGGGCTAGCGGCCGTAGTTGTCACCGTCGGGGCGGCCATGGCAGACACGACACGCGATCCAATCGAGGGCCTAACGGGCGAAGCGAACCGGGGCCATGACATCGTGCTCGACAGGGCGACGGGAAACTGCCTGATCTGCCATCGCGTTCCGGTCCCAGGCCAAACTTTCCCTGGCGATCTCGGTCCAGACTTGGCTGGCGTTGGCAGCCGCCTGACGCCGGGCCAAATTCGCTATCGGTTGGTTGACCAGTCGCGGCTCAACCCGGACACGCTGATGCCGCCTTACTATCGCGTCGACGGCCTCACGCGGGTTGCCGAGCGCTTCCGTGGTCAACCTGCGCTCTCAGCCCAGCAAATCGAGGACGTGGTCGCTTGGCTGGCAACACTGAAGGAGTAGGTCTATGGTACGATCGATGATCGACCACAGCAGCGCGACCAACCGCGCCCAACCAATCCGCCGCGACATGGTCGCCCGACCAAGCCGCCGCGACATGGTCGCGGGAGGGATCGCCGCCTGCGCCTACGCGGTCTCACCGCTCGTGGGCTGGACCCAGATCGCCGTGGCCCAAACCGTGCCAGCCAAGCCGTTGGCGCAATTCGAAACCGCCTGGGCCGAACTCGTGCAAGGTCGGCCACTCGCCACCGGTCGGCTGACGCTCGATATCCCGCGACTGGCCGAAAGCGGCAATTCGGTCTCGCTCAAGGTCGCGGTCGCCAGTCCGATGACGGCGGCCGATCACGTCCAGCGCATCCATCTCTTGTCGGAACGCAACCCGATTGCGACGATTGGGCGGTTTCACCTGACGCCGAGTTCAGGCGTGGCCGAGGTCGAGACCTCCATCCGCCTTGCCACGACGCAGAACGTGCGCGCGATTGCCGAGATGAGCGATGGGACGCTGCAGACGGCCTCCGCCGAGGTTGTCGTTTTGCTCGGCGCCTGTCTTGACCCGGGTTGATCCCACCACCATGGCGCCCCGCGCAACCCGTATCGTGATGCCTGCAACCGCCAAATCGGGCGAGATCGTGCGTGTCCGCTGCCTGATCCAGCACCCGATGGTCGCTGGCAGCACCGGGCCGACGGGTGATGGCACAAGCACAACTGCCCGCAACATCATCCATACGCTGACCGTCAGCTATGCTGGCGCCGACGTGTTCCGCGCCGACTATCAGCCAGGGATCGCGGCTAACCCATATACGGCATTCGCGTTTCGCGCCGGGGCGAGCGGCGACGTCGTGTTTACGTGGAGCGAGGACAACGGGGCTGTCACCACTGCCACTCGCCGCCTGAACGTCACGCCGTGAGGATTGCACCAAGGTTCGCTGTGGGGCTGGCCGCCAACTCGGCGGCGGCAGCGTGTATTGCCGTGGCCATCGCCGCCGTCTTCGCCGTTGAAACTTTGGCCACGGAACCGCCCTCTCACCTGAACCGCTCCCTCAAGTCGGCAACGCAATTCCTGTCGCCCGAACTTGCAGCCGAACAAGCCGATGACGCGCGCAATCGCGGTCTGCTGTGGGTCGAGCAAGGCGCGACGCTGTGGCACGCGCCCGCCGATCCCGGTGGTACGCCAGACGGTGCCTCGTGCCGGACCTGCCACCAGGAGGCTGAGGCGACCATGCGCGGGGTCGCGGCACGGATGCCGGTGTTTGATGTGTCGCGCGGTCGCGTGCTCAACCTCGAAGGTCGGATCAACGTGTGCCGCACAGAGAAGCAGCGGAACGACGCATGGGCCTATGAAAGCCCGCAGTTGCTTGCGATGACCGCTTACCTCTCGTTCCAATCGCGCGGAATGCCGAAATCGGCGACGAGGGATTGGCCTGACACTGCGTCCGGCAGCGGTGCTCCGAGTGGTCCCGCGCAGAATATTCTCGACCGTGGCCGCACACTTTGGAACGAGCGGCAGGGCCAGTTTAACCTGTCGTGCGCGCAATGCCACGACGACAACGTTGGCCGAAAGCTTCGCGGAGACACGATCTCCAGCGCGGTGCCGACCGGCTATCCAGCCTACCGTCTCGAATGGGATGGCCTCGGCTCGCTGCACCGTCGGCTCCGGGCCTGCCAGCTCGGCGTACGCGCTGTGCAGTTCGAGCACGGCTCGGAGGAATACCTCGCGCTCGAAGTCTATCTCGCATGGCGCGCAACTGGCCAGCTAATCGAGGCTCCAGCCATTCGCCGCTGACGCCGGTCGGCCGGTTTGGCCCGGTACGCGGCCGACGACCGCATCGAGCTTGGCCAGCATCGCTGGATCGCGGGCCTCCGGGCCGGTATTCAGCGCGACGTCGAGGGCGCGGTCGAAACCGATGGATGGAACTCAGATGATCGGGCTTGCTCAGATAACGGCCGCGCGCGGCATGGCTTTCGCACTCGCGGCTTGGATGCTTTGTGCCGTTGCGGTCGCTGCGCCATTGGAAGCTTGGTCGGACGCCGAGATGTCGGCTGCCCGCGATACTTGTACCAAGCTGCTCGCTCCCCTCGACGTGAAGTTCGAGAGTGTCGCTCCCATCCGCGACGGCCGATGTGGTGGGCCAGCTCTCGTCCGGCTGAGCCATGTTGCAGGCGTCGCGTTCACGCCTGCCGTGGTCGTGAACTGTCCGATGGCTGCGGCGATCCATGGTTGGGTCGGGCGCGCCGTCCAACCGGCAGCGGACGATCTGCTGGGATCTACGGTCACGCGTTTGTCGAATGTAAACGGGTATGCGTGCCGTAAAGTGCGCGGCGAAGATTACGTGAGCGAGCACGCGACGGGTAATGCGCTTGACGTCGGCGCGTTTGTCACCGCCGACCGGCGCACCATCACCGTCGTCCGCCATTTCATACCAGCGCCCAGACCGGTGATCCCAGTGCCTGCTGTCGTCACCCCGACGAACCGATCGGAGAAGACAAAATCGGCAGCGGCGGGCGAGGGGCCGCCGCACCCGCTGCTCACGCCACCGTTATCTCAGATCACGCCTGAACATGCGTTCTTGAAACGGATCCACAGCAGTGGCTGCGGTATTTTTGGGACGGTCCTCGGGCCCGACGCTGACGGCGATCACCGCGACCACTTCCATTTCGATCTGGCAGAAGACAACGGCGTCTGTGAGTGACCCAACCAACACGATGCGGAGGCAGCCGGACGAGACTGTCACGGTCGGTTGGTTGCATCTCGCACTGAAAAGCCTTGTCGTGTGCATACCTGCGTTGGCGAAACTGCTCTATCGAATCCAGACTTCAACGCGGCGGTTCAAGGCACGGCCGACTTCCGTATCATTACAGGCGACAGGTGCCAATTCGCCGTAGGCTCTCTCTACAATCGTCATGGATTGCGGAAGCTGCGGCATAGCTCTGAGCAGCGCATTCTTGACGAGCGTCGTTCGTCTGCGGGCCGTATTCAAATTCGCATCAAAGCGGCCAACCGCGTCGGAGAAGCCAAGCAGCATCAGTGTTTTTCCGGCCAGACTCTTATCGTTTTGTAAAAGCTGCACGAGGCGCGAAAGATTTTCATTCGCAATTGGATCGAGCTGTGCCGATCCGCGAACAAACCGGAACGTCAAAGAAGACCGTTGCGCCTTGACGGTCTGCTCGATCATCTGAGCCATCAACACGGCATCATAGTCTTCGCCAGGTGCGTTCAGCGCTGTAGCGATCCGCCCGCGCTGGTCACGGAATGAAAGCAGCTCTGGATCCTGGTCGACAAACCGGGCTTCACGCATAACCGGCTGCATCTGGCTCGAGTTGGCAAAGTCCAGAAGCGCGGCCGCCAGGGGGTTCTTGGGCCGGCCGGCGCTGTAGAAATAGAGTCGTCGCGTAAGCGGATACTCTTCTGTTTTCGCCCCGAACACCGAAGGCGGCACGACAATCCCGCAAGACGTTTCCACGTTGAGCGCGCGCGCACGGCGAACATAGGCGAGCGTGGCAAAGCTGATACCGAGCGGATCGGCTGCGACTTTGTCAGACCATTCTGTGGCGTGTGATAGGCGGACGGCATCTGGCGTCAACTTGAGATTACGTGGCGCCAGCACCATAATCTCGAAGCTGCCCATGGTGCCCATTTCGGCCGCACCTGCATAGACATTGATCTTTCCTTGCGGAAGACCAAGCTCGGCCCAATCCTTGATTTGACCGGAAAAAATCTTTGCGATTGAATCAATCGATAACGAAACGGCTGGGTTTTCTTTTGCAACCAGGATGACCAGGGCATCAAGACCGAAAACATGCTCATTGCCAGGACTGCGCATATTTCGCGTCCCGGCGGCCTCCATCATCTGCTCTTCCTCGGGCAGAATAGAACGCGACGTCCAAACAACATCAGCCTCACCCTTGGCCATCGCGAGAAAACCCGGAGTAATCCCCTGGCGATGGATATTGACCTGCCCGATTTTGCGACCATCGGCAGCGGTCAGCGTAAACTCCAGATTTCGAACATCTGCGCCAACTTTTGATGTCACCGTCGCGCCAATCGTTTGCGCGTAGGCCTGTATGACACGCGGCATTAGTTCTGTGCCGATCGCAGTACCGCCAACCCACGTGCTCGTGACCTGTTCGAACGGCAGCTTCAAAGGTGACTGCGGCTCGACCGCCGCGGTCGGACAGTTCGGCCCGATGCATTCGTAGCGACCAGCATCAAGGGTCAATGTGCCAAGGCTCGGCTCGACGATCACATATGTTCGCAAATTGTAGGATTTGAGGTCGCCGCGAACTTCGAAAGTCCCGCCCCGCATCCGTAGCGCCACCTCAGCAGCGTTCGCCGACGGCACAACAGCAATCAACAGCGCGATAGTTACAAGCCAACGCAACAAAGCCATTATCCCGATCATGTTCGCCACACTCTTTCGACGGATGAATTGTAGTTGGTCGCACAACGATTAATCAGCGCGCCTTAAAGATGCCTGTTTTATATTCCTGCAAAGGCACATGCCGTGACGATGGCATTCTTTGATTGATCTCAATTGTGGTCCCCCGCAGATCATGAGCTGGCATAGACGGAGCGTTGAAAAAGTGCAATAACGGCTCCGTCTGTGACGGGCAGATACCCTGTTTCTTGCGTGACCCGAAGGTTTCGACAATGGCGCGTTCAGTAGGACCGGAGCTGGATGACCTCCAGCGCTTGATACGACGCTTGCAGACCGACGAGATCGATTCCTCTGGGAAATCGGATAGCACTGCCAAGCCAGACACCGCACCTAATCTCACGGTCGTTCCGGCCGCTTCTAAGCCTGGAAGAAGCCCGGAAAAAACGACGGTTGCCGCAACGCCGACCACGTCACAGGGGCTGGTTCTATCGAGCCTGTCGAACCGTGACGCGCCGACTGAAACGTCTTCTCTTTCGGCCGAAGCCGCCGATGCACTCGAGGACGGTACCGCTGAAACTGCCGAGCTGAAAACATATCGGGGTACCCTTCGCGGCGCCGACAGCGTGCAGACGACACTTCAGGAACTCGTCGAACTGCGCACTCCCGAACCGCACCGCGCCAGAGAATTGTTGGAACTCGCGCGTCGTGACGGGGAAGCTGGGGGGATCGAGCACCATAGTGCACATGCGAACCCGCCGTTCCAGGGTCAGCACGCCGAACGCAACGGGTTCAACGTCTCACTCATCGTCGCCGTGGCCATAGCGACGCTGGTCTCGACGATCGCGTCCGTCTACCTCCTCCTCACATTCGCGGTCAAACCACCGACTGCGCCGACACCAGCGGCGAGTTCTACGGCCAGCCCGGCTCCGGTCAGGCCGGTTGAAGCCAATCCCGCGCTGGCCAGCCGACCATATCCACTCCCGGTCGATCCGCCGACAAATCCGGCGCTCAATCTGTCAGAGCCGTCCTCGATTAGAGCGGGAACACCCGCAGCCGTTGCCCCGGCGGCAGAGCCTGCGGTTGGTTCTGGTTCACTCCCACCATCTAGCGCTCCAGGCGCTCCAGGCGCTGCAGAAGCGGGGCGGCCGGGCGATGCGTCAGCAGGTGCCCCTTCAGCTACCTCAGCGATAATGGTGCCGACAATCGCTGCGGCTCCGGCGCCCGCCGTCATAGTGTCACCGCTGACCGTTGAGGCCGTGTGGCTCGCAAACCGCGGCACCCCGTTCAACCTGCCGGTTGTAATCACGGTCGAACCCGGTCTTGCGACCCAGCTTTTGATATCAGGGCTCGAAGCAGAGGCGGCCATCAGCAATGGCCTCGAAATTCTGCCTGGCACATGGCTCATTGATCAAAACGACGTTTCACGTGCTCAGCTGGAACGTGGGGCTGGTGCCAAACCCAGTCTCCCCGTCGACGTCCAGTTGCGATCGGCGGACGGGCAGCTCATCGCCCGCAAATACGTGCTGTTGAAATCCGAGCCTGTTGGACCTCCGGCGGGAGCCGCCGAGTGAGGCCGCAGCCTGATCAAAGCCTCGGCTCGCGTGATATGCTGCGCGGTGGAATACTGTCGTGGTTTTGCCGTTGTAGAACCGCATAAGCCGTCGGGAATGGTGGGGTCACAGACTGCGATGAGAGGTGTTGAGTTGATCGCTGGCAGTAAGCCACCGGCCGCGCCGTCGGCGGCTAAAGACGCTACGTTGCGCGTCGGTAGCCAAATCGAAGCCGCGCGCCAGGATCTGATTAACGTCTGCGATGCGCTGCGTGAATTGTTGGAGCCCGCCGGGATAAGCTTGGCGTTCGAGGCGCGGCGGTTGCTCGAACGACAAAGCTGCCGCATCGCCGTTATTGGACAGATAAAATCTGGAAAAAGCAGCTTTATCAACGCCCTTGCGCGCGTGCCTGGCTTGTTGCCGACCGATATCAACCCGTCGACCTCGGCCGTCACCAACGTGTTTTTCAACCAAGCTTCGCCAACTGGTCATCAAGCGCTGTTCCGGTTCTATGCGGAGGCAGACTGGAAGTCCCTGTCCGAAGGTGGCGGGCGCCTGCGCGAACTCACGCAGCGGTTGGTGCCTGGTTTCGAGCCGGCCCTGCTGACCCACAACATCACGGCAATGCGGTCGCGCGCGAAGATGCGGCTGGGAAGCCAGATCGATGCGCTGCTGGGTAAGTCACACGCCTACGACCAGATCAGCCACGACGTGCTGACGAAATACGTCTGCGCCAGCGAAATTTCCGGCGAAAGTGAGATCGGGCTTTACTCCGAGATCACCCAATCGGCCGACCTGTATATGCCGGACGGCCCATTCGCGTTTCCCGTTACGATCACCGACACGCCCGGCACCAACGACCCGATGTTGATGCGCGATGAGGTTACGCGCAGCTGTCTCGACAAGGCCGATGCCTTCATCATCGTCCTGACGGCGCAACAGCCGCTGTCAGACAACGACGTTGCGCTTCTGCGCATCCTGCGAGGGCTACACAAAGACCGCATTATCGTGTTCGTCAATCGGGCTGACGAACTCGCCGACTATGAGCGGGACGTTCCGATCCTGCGGGAATTCGTGCGGCGCAAACTGGCCTTTGAATTTCCAGGCATCGATGTGCCCATCATCGTCGGAAGCGCCAAATGGGGCGGCGGCATGCTGCCCGCACCCATCTCCCTGGCGACGGGACGGAAGCCTGTCGGCGACTCGGGCTTCACGCAGCTGACGGCGGAACTCAACCGCATGCTGGCCAATAGCCACTGCGCCTACGTTATCCGCCAAATTAACTCCTGCTTTGGCGAAATGACGCGTGCGAGCGAAGTTGCCACCCGGAAAGAATTGCAAAACTTGAAGTCGGCGACGTCGAAAGCGCAACTGACTGCCGAGCGGATCCAATACGAACTGCAACAGCTGCATGGTGAGCAGCAGCGTCTCGCCGAAACGCAAGCGACGATCGAACGGTCAGCGCAGCAGTTCGAGCAACAGTTGCGCCGTATCTTGATCCGCAACGTCGAGGAACTCAAAACCAGTTTGCGCCAGGCGATTGATGTTCAGGCCGCGAATGAGCGCTACAGTCTCGTTTCCAGCATCTTGGCTGGGAAGGCCCCGCGGACCTGGGACTGCGACTGCGGCGCTCTGAGGCGCGCTCTGTCTCACACTTTTGCAAAATCGTTCGAAGCGACCGAGTCCCAGCTCGTGAACGTTTCGTCGCGGGTCGCCGTCGAGCTTCGCAAGCTTGCCGCCGCTCTACTTGAAACGGACGCCGTCCCAACGCCGCCGTCTGAAATCTTTGATGCGGTTGCGCCACCGAACCCGAGCGCCTTGGGACGCAACGTCTCTGTCGATCTCGACGTGTCATGGTGGTCGCAGCTATGGCGCACGCGTCCAACGACAGACGAACGCGGCGAGGCCGTCGAACAGCTGATCAAATCCGAGTTCCATCCCCTGATCGAGGAACTGGCGCAGTCGTACGAGAGTGCGTTCAACACCTATATCGACACCACGACCCGGTGGTCGTTCACGGTGTGCAGTAATCTGGTTCAGCTGCTTTCCCGCCGCCAGCACGATCTGGCCTCCTACTATCGCAGCGTGTTGAACGGCTCACAGGGTACGGCTGACGAAGCCACAATCCAGCAACAGACGGCGACAATTGCCCGCCTCGAGACCCAACTTGCCGCCATCGAGCAGACCGGCGCTCTGCTCAGCGGTTTAGCGAAAACCTTGAACGTCCAGCCAAGCGAAAACAGATACGTTTAATGTGCGTGAGACTGCCTTCTCAACATCAGGTCCTAGTATCATGAGTAAGCGTTCGGGACATGTGATTACCAACGGCAGCGATGATGGCGGTCAGTCACCGGCGTTGTCACGGATCCGCGATGATGCCCAGCGCGCCTGCGAGATGCTGCGTGAAATCGCAAATCGGCCCCCGCGCATCGTCATTCTCGGCGAGGCGAACTCGGGAAAAACAACGCTTGCGAACCGCCTGATCGGCGGCGACCTTCTGCCAGCCAGCCTGACCAGCTGCGACAGCTACCCGATTCTGGTGCGCTACTCGCCCGTCGTCGACCTCGTCGCCGTCGACCGGTCGGGGCGGCGGATACCGATCCGCAGTGATGCTGATCTTCCGCTGCCCGACATCGCGCGGCTGGAAGTCGGCTTGCCGCAACCGCGCCTTCGGAAATACGAGGTGCTGGATGCCCATCACCAGACATCGGCAGCTGACCTGTTCGCCTTGGCCAAACCCGGCACGCTCCACATCCCGATTTGGTGCACGGTTGCGACGCAGGCCTGGAAGTTAACGGAGCAGCAGGCTTGGCTCGAGCTTGTGCGTCACCACCGCCACCGCGCCATGCTGGCCGTGACGTGCTCGGACCGCATCGTCAATAGCGGCGACCGACAGAAACTTCTGGAGCGCCTGAGCCGGGAAAAGCAAGAAGAATTTTCAGCACTGGCGCTGGCACCAACCCCTTGGGTTGGAACCACGTTGATAGAAGATACCGTCACCGTGCACGCGACCCGCTTGAGCGAACGGCGCCGGATGGTTGCAGGCCGGCTTGCGCGACGGATTATACGGCTCGGCAATTTGGCGTTGGGCAATGCCGACCTGCCGCTAATGGCAGCCATCTGAGGTGGTTGGGGGGCTGATATCATGACCGCCAAGTTTGGTTATGCCGAGCACGGCTCGGCCCGCACGGGCTTGCACGATTTGTCTCGCGCTTGCACTCTGGCACCGGTGCTGACGGACTTGCGCGAGCAGACCTTGATGCTCGCTCCGGTGTTGTCGGATTGGGTTGAACCGCACGTCGCCGATCTGCTGTCGAAGCTGTGCGACCGTGTCCGTCAGCAAACCGTCAAGATAGCCGTGATCGGCCAAGTCAAAGCTGGAAAGTCTTCCGTCATCAACGCGCTGATCCAGCGGCCCGGCCTCGTACCGGCAGATGTCAATCCATGGACTGCGGTCGTGACGCGGCTCCACCTTGGCCACCCCAACGGTCGCAAAACTGGTGCCCGCTTCCAGTTTTACGACGATGCACAGTGGGACGAACTGTCGAAGGCTGGCGGACAGTTGCGGATCGTGGCCGAGCGATTGCTGCCTGACGTCGACCTCGATGTCTTCCGGGCTCAACTGACGGAAGTGCGCGCGCGGGCCCAGCGCCGACTTGGCGCAGACTTCGCACGGCTGCTCGGCCGGACCCACGACTACGATCACGTGACGCCCAACCAACTGGCGAGCTACGTCGCGGCCGGCGACATGTACGGCGAGCGTTCCGAGCATGGTCGGCTCGTCTACTCAGACATCACGGCAACAGCGGATGTCTTCCTGCCGGCCCATCCGTTCAATCTTCCGATAACGATCATCGACACGCCCGGCACCAATGACCCGTTCATGGTGCGCGATGAGATCACGCTTCGCAGCCTCGACGATGCCGAAGTCACAATCGTTGTGCTGTCGGCACGCCAAGCCCTTTCGGTTGCCGATGTCGCTTTGATGCGGGCGCTCTCGGGCGTCCACAAAAGCCGCCTGATCGTGTTCGTGAACCGGTGTGACGAGTTGCCGGGGCATGCCAGTTTGCCGGGGCAAGCCAGTGCGATCAACCTCGTCCGCGACCACGTCGCGAGCTTCTTACACGCCGAGTTCGGCCACAACGTTACGGTCATCACCGGTAGCGCGCTCTGGGCCAACGCAGCCTATTCGCGCGATACCGCTCTACTGATCGACCTGCTCGCTGGCGGATTTGCCAACCAGGCCGAGCGCATGGGTATTCCGATCGACGACGGGGCACGCAGCTGGAACACCGCTCACCCGACCGCATCGATGCCGCCGGTGACCGAGACGCTGTTGGCTGCCTCAGGGCTTCCGCAATTGGTTGCGGCGATCTCGGCCAAGATCGAGACCAGCACCTTCGGCACGATGATCAACGCGGCACATGACGCGGTGATGCGGGTCAGCACGCATCAAGAGACCTTGGCACGGCAGGCGCTGCAATTGCAGGAGGAGGGCCTCCAGCGCGCGCACTATGACGCGATGACGGCCGGGCTCGAAGTCCAGCGGCTCAATCAAGCCGCCCACCGTCTGGAAA
>Ga0163154_10003825_pt1 | contig 20398 bp, 16 predicted proteins | sample OliLakLV19MP9P1_FD_148649 | JGI IMG/M metagenome (GOLD analysis project Ga0163154, IMG submission 148649) | Freshwater microbial mat bacterial communities from Lake Vanda, McMurdo Dry Valleys, Antarctica - Oligotrophic Lake LV.19.MP9.P1 | ecosystem: Environmental > Aquatic > Freshwater > Lake >...
GCAGGCGATGGCAACGCGGGCACGTCTGACAACGGTGATTCTCTCCGGGGTGAAACGTGGTGGAGGCGTTACGGCGATTTCGGATTGGTGGTCGGGGGAACCACGCCGCCGGCATCGGTGAACGACTTGTTCATGTGGGCGATCAATTCCTCGGTGATGTCAACCGACGCGCTGGTGTACACCATGCGACGGGCCGAAATCTGGCGATTGGTTTCCTCTTCGCCAGCGGCAGGAATCTCGTTGATGGAGTCATCGACGAACACGATGTCGTAGCCGCGCTCGGAGGCCAGGCTGTCTACGGCTTTGCGGATGTCGCCGTAAATCGATTTCAAGGTCTTGGCCCGCTCGCGGTCGATCTTGGCTTTGTCGAATTCCAGCAAGGCCCGGTACTCGTACGAGGCCTGCGAATAATTCTCCATCAATTCCTTGAACTTGGGCGTGCCAGGCAGATGATCCTCCAGTTCCGTCTCCATCTGCTTGATTTTCTTGTGCTCCGCCTCGCCTTCGGCGTTCATGGTCTCCGCCACGGCCAGCAGCTTGGCGTCGGAAGCCTTCTTCTGGTGAAGTGAGTTGAACGTCTTTTCAAGGTCAAACGTGGCGATCTTGCCCGTGCCGGTGGGGTTCACTTGGGGGGCGGGATCGGCTTCGTGGAAGCGGTTTGCCAGCGATTGATACCCAAGCAAGGCGATCAAGACCGCCATCAACAGCAGCGTCGGCAGATGGTGGCGGGCGGAGGGCATGAACTTCGACATGGAAAAAACCTCGTCGGGGGGAAAATGGTCGGAAGAACGTCTGCGGCAAAGCAATGCGTCGTCACGGCAATCTTTGATCGATCACGGCGCGGCAGGCTTGTTCGCGCCGGCATTCCTGAACGCGTTGTTCATCCGTTCAATCAAATCGTCGGTGATGTCGATCTGGGGGCTGGTGAACAGCATCCTGCGATCGGCAACCTGCTGTAAAATCTGTGCTTCGCGGCTCACGCGGGCCTCGGCATCGGTCCGCAATTCGCCCTTGGAGTCGTCCACCAGCACGATATCCAGGCGCGAGGTCTGGGCCAATTGAGCCACCGCCTCCTTGATGCTGCGGTAGAGATCCTGAAGCACCAGCGATTTTTCGATGTCGATCTTCACCCCGGTGAAATTCTGCCAAGCCTGGTATTTCAGCGTCCCCATGGCGAGTCGTTCCTGCAGCGCATCGCGCTCCGGCGTTTCCTCGGTCATGGCCTTCAACTCGTCCTGCATCTTGGTCAGGTCAGCCTTTTTCGCCTGATCTTCCTCTTTGAGTTTCTCGGCCATGGTGCGCAGGTTGGCCTGCGCGCTGGAACGCTGCTCAAGTTTTTCCATCACCGCCGCCAAATTGACGGTGGCAACGGCTGTGGGCTGACCAACCCGGCTGGCGCCGCTCTGGTAGGCCAAGGCCAAGGTCGCCGCGAAGAGAGTGACGACGGTGGCGGCGAAAATGGATCGTTTTGATGCAGAAAGTTTCATGTGATGAGTTCCTTCCCTCCCATGATATCGGCAAATCCGGCGTTTCGGCGAGGAGCGGCCGCGCCGCCCCCCGCTCCCCACGATTCGACTCGTTGACCTTTCCTTCCGGAAGTCATTCCGTCGAATGAAAGAGACGGTGGCGATTTCACGCCAGCGACCATCGAAGTCAGAACGGCAATTCCGCGGAGAAACTGAACACCTGCTCTTCATCGGTTTCCTCGCTCACCACCGGGATCGCAAAATCGAATGCCAACGGCAGTTCGCCGAATTGCTCGATGTACAGGCGAATGCCCGCCCCGACCGAGACGCGGTACTGATCGAAATTGACGTCGTCGCTCACCGTGCCGCTGTCGACGAAAAGCACGAAGGTGAAGACGTCGGCGAACAGGGGACGCTCGAATTGGGCGCCGGCGAAAAACATCCATTCGCCGCCCACGGGTTCCTCGCTTGGATCGCCGTTGTCGTTGCGAATGCCCTTGGGACTGATGGTGCGGAAATCAAAGCCACGCATGGTGCGGCCGCCCATGTAAAACTGCTCGTAGGTCGGGGCGCGCCCGCCGCCGAAAATGTGCCCGACGCGGCTGTTGAGGCGTAGGGTGGTCAGACGACCAAGGAAATCCTCATCCAAGGTCAGATACAGGGTGTACTCGGCGGTGACCACGTTAAAGTCGAAATCGCCGCCCAGGGCACCGTAGCGGTCGAAGGCAAACTCAAAGCGGCTGCCGGAACCCGGACGCCGCGCCGAGTCGATGGTGGTCCGCGTGAGATTGACGCCTAGGGAGGTGATGAAGTCGGGGCCGGCATCAAGGAAGATTTCGGTCGGTGCGTCCTCCTCAATGTTGTCCAGCGAAATTTGCTCAGCCCGACCTTGGATGCCGGCGACCCAGACATCGCCGAAGGCCCGCGCCAGGCGGAAACTTCCGCCGGCCCGCTGCTCGTCGTACTGATCGTAAAAGCGGTCGCGATACTGGGCGGAAACCGTCAACGCATAATCGGTGTCCATCAGGTGCGGCTCGGTCAGGCTGACGAGGAATTGAAAGAGCTCGGTGCCGGGCCGGATGGTCATGTTGAACTTCTGGCCACCGCCGCGGAAAGCACGGCCGGTGATCGCTTCGTCCAGCGACTCAGGCCAATCCGCGATGTCGAAGTTGTTCTGGCTGAGCGAGAACTCGCCGAACAAGCCTGAATCGGAACCGGCCGCCACCCCGAAGTTGAAGGATCCGGTGTTGCGTTCCTTGACTTCCACCAGCACGCCGCGATATCCCGGATTGTCGGGGTCTTCCTCCTGCACGGTCACGCGGGCGTCGTTGAACAGCCGGGTGCGGGTCAAACGGTCTTCGGATTTCGCAATCTCCACCGCATCGAACGGCCGTCCGGGCGAGAGACCACGCAGTTCGCGTCGGATGACCTTGTCGCGAGTGAGGAAGTTGCCGTTAATTTGAAGCGTGTCCACCTTGAACTGGGCACCTTCCTCCAACTCCAGCAGCAGGTCAACTTTCGGTTGGTCGCCGACGCGCAACACATAATCGTCGATGCGGGTGTCGAGATAGCCGAGGCGTCCATACGCTTCCTGCAAGGCTTGGGTCGATTTGCGCAGCAGGTCGCGGCTGTACACATCGCCTGATTTCAATTCAAGGATCGCCGCCACCTGCTCCGGCGCGAAAACCTTGATGGGCTTGCCCTGCAAATCGCTGACCTGCACGGTCCGCAACGTGTACGAATCCCCTTCAGCGAGCAGGAACACGACCTTGGCTTCCTTGTTGTCGGGGCTCAATTCGATCTGCCGATCGACGCGCACGTCGAGATAGCCTCGGTCCTTGTAGAAACGGTCGAGGGCCGCGACGTCATCCGCGAGGATTTCCTCATCCAGTTCGCCTTTGCGGAAAAGGAAAAGCGCGGTGCGGGTTTTCACTTCCGCGATCACCTGATCGTCGGTGTACGCCTGGTTGCCCTCGAATTCGACCGCCTTCACCTTTACCCGCGGCCCCTCGATGATCTTGAAGATCAGAAGGCCGGAGGAATCCAGTTCCGCTTCATCGATGGAAACGGTGGTGAGGTAGTGGCCACGCTTCTTGTAGAGGGTCTCGATGCGGCGCTTGGCGGTCTGGATCAGGAAATCGTCGCGCGGGCCCTCCGGCACCACCTGCACCACGGCCAGCAGGTCCTGATCGCTCAGCAGCTTATTTCCCACCACCTGACGCTGGCGGATCATCGACTGTTCCTCGAACTCGTACCGCAGACGTACCGAGCCATCATTTTGCAGGGCCGCCACGGCATCGACGTACTTAAACTGGCCCAGGCGCGTCAGGCGAGCGACATCATCAAGGATGGTGCGCACGTTGAAGGGGTCGCCCACGGCCGTGCGGATGTTGTTGGTGACCTCGGCGGGTGAAACACGCTGCAATCCTTCGAAGGTCACGGCGGAAAGCGGTCGATCGACCAATTGCTGGATTTGATCGTCCGTCAGCGACGCGACCGACTGGGCGAGGGCGGAGCGAGCCGCGAACTGGCACGCGATCACGGCTCCAAGAACGGCGAGGATGACGCGGCGGCCAAGGAACGACGACGATTGCGGCATGAAGCGGGGAGCATACCGGCGGCCTGTTTCGCCAACAAGCAGCGGCCGCGCATTCACGTTGACCATCAGCGGCACGCAGGCTAGTTTCTGTCCCTACGCCCGCGCCCATTCGATCGGTCTCACTGCCATGCCCATGACGATTTCACAACTCGCGCAAACGATCGGCGCCACCGTTGCGGGCGATGGTGATGGCAATGGCGATCGCGTGGTCCAGGGATGCCAGGCCATCGACTTGGCCGGGCCGACCGACGTGACTTTTCTCGCCAACGCCAAGTACGCGCAATTCCTTGAAACGACCAAGGCGGCGGCGGTGCTCATTGACGCCCGGACGCCTTGCCCAGCGAATTTGGTGCGGCTGGTCTGCGACGATCCGTATTTTGCGTTCCGCAACGCCATGATCGCGCTGCACGGATTTCGCCCGCATCCCGCGCCCATGCGCCAGGAAGGGGCGCAGGCGAAGGACGGCATCAGCGCGGCGGCCGTCATCCACCCTTCCGCGAAAATCGGCGCAGGCGTCAGTATCCACCCGCATGCCGTCGTCGAAGCGGGGGCGTCCGTGGGGAACAATTGTGTGCTCTATCCCGGAGTTTATGTGGGCGAGCAGGCAACGATCGGCAACGATTGCATTCTCTATCCCAACGTCGTGATTTATGATCGCTGCGTGCTGGGCGACGGCGTCATCCTGCACAGCAACACCGTGATCGGGCACGACGGCTTCGGCCACGCCACCCACAAGGGTGAGCATCACAAGATTCCCCAAGCGGGCATCGTGGTGGTCGAAGACCAGGTTGAAATGGGCGCGGGCTGCGCGATTGAACGGGCGGCGTTGGGCGAGACGCGCATTGGACGGGGCAGCAAGTTTGCTGACCTCATTTCGATCGGCCACGGAACCACCATCGGCCCGCATTGCCTGCTGGTGTCGCTGGTGGGGGTTTCAGGATCGGTGGAGATCGGGAAATACGTCGTGTTGGGAGGCCAGGTGGGCGTGGCCGGTCACTTGAAGGTAGGTGATTTCGTGCAGGCGGCGGCGCGCACCGCCATCGCACAGGATGTCGCCGACGGCCAAAAAGTGGGCGGCACCCCCGCAGTGCCTCTCGATCTCGCGAAACGCAACGCGTTGGCGGGCACGGAGCTGTACGCCATGATGAAGCGGCTGCGGCAACTCGAAAAAGAGGTCGAACGCCTGCGATCTGCCGCCTCGTCCACGACGGGAACGATCGATTGAACTTCATCAATTGAAAAAACGTCCCGGCGGCGGGCCGGGACGTGTAGCGTGATTCGCTGAATGATGGGTGAAGTCGATCGGGAGTTACGCGACGCGCCGCCGACCACGAAAGGTCACCAGCAATCCAAGGATCGTCAACAGGGCGGTGCCGGGGGTCGGCACGGTGGTGAAGGTGATCCTCACAATGATGTCGTTGAAATCGTTGTCAGAGCCGCCGTCGCTGGTCGCGCGGATGTCTTCCACATGCAGGAGTCCGTTCTGGGCGTCCCAGGCGAACTGATTGACGTCAGCCGCGACATCGGTGCGCAGCACATCGGCTGCTTCGAGGGGCGCCACGATGCGATAGGCAAAGTGCAGCACGTCGCCCTGGTCGTAGGTGCCCTGAAGCAGGACGGCATCGGTGGGTCCGCCCTGGTTGACGTAGACCTGCTGGCCGAGGCCCGGCTCGCCGGTGTCGGTTGCCGGCATCGTGACCTGCACCACGGTTCCGCCCCCCAGGAATGAAAACTCCCCGGTGTAAGCAGCGTTGGCGCTGACGAATTCGATGGTCACCGCGGAATTGTCCGCCGGCACGATCACGGGCGCACCGATGACGTAATCCGCAGCGGCGGACGTGGACATGACCAGCGCGCAAAGCATCGCGCCTACGTTCAAAACTGATGAATTCATGGCTCTCTCTTCTCTTTCTGGGGATCTTTCCCCGGGGTCAAGCGAGACCAAACACCACATGAGCCGTGCGTGCGGCTGGCTGGTAAAGGCTCAAATTGACCTGACTCTCTCTCGAACGATCGAACCGCTCTCAAACGGCTCAAACTTGAACGCTCTCGATCTCGTGCTGAACTGAGAACTCGAACAAACCTCAATATCATCCGTTGGTTGCGAGCCATCGGACACCCGGAATATACCAAGACATGCACCGAGTGTCGAGATGCCTCAGGTGGTGTTTTTGCTGGAATAAAAGCCAATATTGCCCGTCAAAGTCTTTTTCAATGGTGAACAGCTGCCCTACGTCGGCATCACCGTGATTTAAAAAGGGGTGTCCGATCCCCCAATCCATTGACGCGAGCTTTGCCTGAACGGTACTGTTCACGCATGTCGACGACCGCCGATGCGCCCAACCTCGCCCGCACCCCATTCCATCAATATCATGTCGAGCAGGGGGGCAAGCTTGTCGATTTTGCCGGGTGGGAGATGCCCCTGCATTATGGATCCATCTTGGAAGAACATCATCAGGTCCGCACCAGCGGCGGATTATTTGATGTGTCGCACATGGGCCGTGTGCGGTTCTCCGGCCGCGACGCCCGCCGTTTCCTCGACCATGTCTGCACGCGGCAAATCCATGACATGACCGACGGGCAGGTGCGGTACAGCCTCGTCTGCAATGAAGCGGGAGGCTGCCGCGACGATGTGCTGGTGTACCGTTTGGGCGAATCGGAATTCGTGATGGTGGTCAACGCCTCGAATCGGCTGAAGTTGATGGAGCATTTTGAGCAGGTCAAAGCGGCCCGCGAGTTCATCTTCAAAATGAAGGATGAAACGCAAAGCACCGCCATGATCGCCATGCAGGGGCCGAAGGTGATTGAACTCATCTCGAGCTTCTCCAGCCAGATTCCCCAGCTCAAGCGATATCGATTCGTCGAAAAGAACCTGATCTTCGCGAAGTTTCTCATCAGCCGCACGGGTTACACCGGCGAGGACGGCGTGGAAGTGATCCTGCCCGCCAAGATGGCTGGCCAAGCGGTGGAGATGCTGATGAAGAACATGGGCGACGACGCGGCGGCGGTGAAGCCCGCCGGCCTGGGTGCCCGCGACTCGTTGCGGTTGGAGGCCGGCATGCCGCTGTACGGGCATGAAATCACCGAGGAAATCGATCCGATCTCCGCCGGGTTGAATTTTGCCGTCAAGCTGAACAAGGGCGAAGACAACCCCGACATCGGACGTTACATCGGCCAGGATGCACTGCAGCGCATCGCCAAGGAAGGCCCGAAACGTAGGCTGGTGGGATTGAAGCTGCAAGGCAAGCGCAGCGCTCGGCAGGGAATGAAGGTTCTGAAGGACGGCCAGGAGGTCGGCTTTGTCACCAGCGGCTGCCTGAGTCCGACGCTGGGCTACCCCATCGCCATGGCGTACCTGGATGCGCCGGCCGCGATCGAGGACGCGAAGGTGCAAGTCGATTTTGCGGGCAAAGCCGTGGTGGAGGCGTCGGTGGTGCCGATGCCGTTCTACAAAGCAAAATCGTAGTTCGGCTGCCCCCAGGTGGTTTGAACACTGGACGCCTCCGCGACGCTTCCCTCCCACGCCCAAGGACTCATGGAAATCCTGATCTTGTTCCTGCTCATCTGCCTCAACGGCATCTTCGCGATGTCGGAGATCGCGGTGGTTTCATCGCGCAAAGTGCGGCTTGAACAAGCAGCGGGAAAGGGCAATCTGGGCGCGCGGTTGGCGGTCAAACTGGTGGAATCGCCCACGCGTTTCCTTTCCACCGTGCAGATCGGCATCACCATGGTGGGCATTTTCGCGGGTGCGTATGGGGAGGCGACCATTGCCGCTGACCTTGCCGCGAGACTGGAGCAAGTGCCCTCGATCGCCCCCTACAGCCGCATCGTGGCCACCGCCATCGTGATCCTTTGCATCACGTACCTTTCGCTGGTGATCGGTGAACTGGTGCCCAAACGGCTGGCCCTGAACGCGCCGGAGAAAATCGCGGCCTTGGTCGCGCCGCCCATGCAGGTGCTGTCGCGCATCGCGGCGCCGTTTGTGCATCTGCTCACCGTCTCCACGGACCTCATCGTGAAACTCTTCCCGCGCGCAAGCACCGACGATGAAATGGTCACCGAGCAGGACATCAAGGATTTGATCGAGAAGGGCACCGAGGCGGGCGTCTTCCAGGAGCAGGAACGGGAACTCGTCGACCGGATCTTCCGGCTGGGCGACCAGCAGGTCAGCGCGCTGATGGTTCCCCGCGCGGACATCATCTGGCTGGAATCCGACGCCCCCACCGAGCGCGTGCGCATCGCCGTCGCCACCAGTTCCCATTCCCATTTCCCGGTGTGCCAGCAGGGGCTCGACAACATCGTGGGCGTGGTGCACCTGAAAGACATGGTGCAAAGCGGCTTGCTCACCAAAGCCATTGATCTGAAGACCCTGGCCCAAAAGCCGATTTTCATCCCGGAAACCATGCCCGCGCTGCGCTTGGTGGAGGAATTCCGCAAACTCAAGCAGCACATCGCCTTCATCCACGACGAATACGGCGTGCTGGTGGGATTGATCACGCTGAACGACGTCGTGGAGGGGATGCTCGGCCACATGTCGAAATACGGCGAGACGGAGGAACTGCTCAAAGTGCAGCGAGAGGACGGCTCGTGGCTGCTCGATGGAACCTTGCCCGTGGCCGACTTGCGCGAAATCCTCGCGGTGGACGCCCTGCCCCACGAGAACCGCACGAAATTCCAGACTTTGGCCGGCTTCGTGATGACGTACCTCGGCCGCATTCCGCACACCGGCGACACGTTCACCTGGGAACGCTTCAGGTTCGAGATCGTCGACATGGATCGGCACCGCATCGACAAGGTGCTGCTGACGGTACAACGGCCGAAACGCCCGCCGGAGGATTTGGCGACGGAGTCGGCGGAATGACCGTGGCAGGGTGATGACCCATCAGCGCGTGCCGCTGCTGGTCAGGGGGCGGCCGACGCGAAGTTGGTCGCCGACTTGATCGAGGATTTGCTTCGCCACCTGGTTCGGGCTGTAGCCACCCGGCAAGCGGACATACAGTTTCTCGTGTTTGCGGCAGAGTTCGTCGACATTCTCGAAGGAATGGCTGGACCATCGAATCGCCACCATCACCAGCGCGGTTTCGGGCCGCGACACCGCGGATTCAAACAGGTAATGCGACTGATGATGCTGGGCATGCACCCAACGAAGTTCCGTCAGACCGAACGCGTCTTCCAACGCCTTCTTTGATCGCGGCCGACACTCGCCCCCGATCAGCACCACCACCCGATCGCGGAGCAGTTCGGCGGCTTGCACCACTTCCGCGGTGGGAAGCCGGATCGGCGGTTCCGCCGCGACTTCCAGTTCGCGGGTGGTGAGCAGGGCGTCGAGCGCCTCCATGGCGCGGTTCAGCCCCTCAGGCAATTCCATGCCGTCCGGCATGACGTCGATGACCAGGGCCAGGACGTCCCGGATTTCAAGGTCGGTCGGAGGCACCCCGGAATCGATCATCGCGCCCAGAGACTCGATCAATTTTCGCCAGTCGGCGGGCTCGTCGCCGCTCTTGCGATCGTGCAGCAAGCGGGCGTGATAGCGCGCCTTGCTGAGCATCACCTTGCGGTCCGATGACTGCCGGCGGGCCGCGGAGAGGCGCGCCCGCAGCGTTTCAAGATTCGTCGTGAGATCATCGCCGTCAGCAAGATCAGCCGGATCGTCCAGACGCATCGACCGCGTCACCAGCACGCGGTCTTCCGAAGTGCGGTTGCGGAGCCAGCGAAACGCTTCGTCCTGATCGGTGTCGAGGTACAAGCCCTCGATGTCCAAGCCCGCGCGCATCGCCGATTGCGCATCCGCCAGCAACTGGTAGCTTTCCGTGAGCCAACCGCTGGTGCGCGGCCCCTGGCTTTGCAGTGACTCGGCAAGTTCAACGGCCGTGGCGAGATTGCGATAGCCCTGCGCGAACCGCAGCATGGTCGCTGCGGGGGGATTTTCAAGCTGGGGTTGAGTGCCCAGACATAGCAGTTCGGTTGCGCCCTGGCCCGCGCGATGATGTCGTGGTAACGAGCCCGGCGAAGTCCGCCGTCGTCGGTTTCTGGCTCCCAGGCGTCTCGGAACTGCGCCGCCCAGTCGCAGCCCTCGGCCTTGATGCGGCAGCGCACCGCGATCAATGGCATGTCGACGGGCGACGGCGCGGAAATCGACGCCCCCGGCGTGGCCGACCAGCCCTCGTTGCGGGCGCGAAGCGCGGCTTCACGCGCCGCGGTCGCTTCCGCTGCGGTTCCCGCGACGTGGATCAAGGTTTCGGTTCCGGCGATCATGAGCGGCACGGCTTGAAGCGGCCCTGCGTCTGGCGTCGGAACCGATGATGCGTCGGGCGGAAAATCATCCTGCGGAATTCCAGAAGGATGGGAAACCACGGGTTCGGCAACGCCCGGCATCGTTCCAAGGCCCTGATTGATGAACGCCGCCACGAACTCAAGTGATTCACGGACTTCCGGCCGAGCCTGCGTCTCCCGCCGCAGCGCGTCCCGTAGGACCACCATCGCCCGCCCCAACGCCAACGCCTGTAAATCCCCGGGGGATAAGAATTCGCCTGCGGGCGTCGCCTGCCGCGCGGCGGACGCTTCCAGCATGGCCATGGCCTGCTTCAGGCTTTCCATGGTGCGGCTGATGATGGCAGGGTCGTCGGGGCTCATGCGAATGTCAAACAAGTGAAGCAACGAAGTGAATCAGCTAAGTGCGTGCCATCAACTCGCCTCGAACCCGGTCGATGATTTCGATGCCCGTGGCGGAGGTTGACTCAAGGGCGACTGATCGGGCCAGATGCGGGAAATAATCCTGGATCGCCGACACTGAGGGCGAGCCCGCGCGTAATGCCGCGATGGCCTGCACCGCCGCCTTCGCGCCGGTGATGGTCGTGATCATGGGCACCCGGTTCCGCACCGCCATCGCCCGGATGCGGCCTTCATCGGTGTGGGCGCCCTTGCGTGTCGGTGTGTTCAGGATGAGGTGGATCTCGCCGTTGGCGATCTTGTCGAGGATGTTCGGCCGCGCGCCCTCGCTGACCTTGCGCAGCAGCTGCGTGTCGACCGAGTGCTGCCGCAGCAGTTCGTGCGTGCCGCCCGTGGTGAACACGGTGAAGCCCATGCTCACGAGCAGGCGCGCGATCTCGGCGCAGTGCGGTTTGTCGGAATCGCGGACCGACATGAAGACGTTGCCGGTGACGGGCAACTTGATGCCGGCCGCTTGCTGCGCCTTGGCCAGGGCCACCGGCAGCGAACGGTGCGCGCCCATGACCTCGCCCGTGCTGCGCATCTCCGGCCCCAGGATGACATCGACGCCCGGGAACCGGTCGAACGGGAATGCCGGCTCTTTCACGGCGTAGAAGCCGGTGTCGGGGACCTCATGCGCCTCCAGTTCCGCCAGCGTCGCCCCCATCATCACCTTGGCGGCCAAGGTCGCCCACGGAACGCCCTTGGCCTTGGCGACGAACGGCACGGTGCGGCTGGCGCGGGGGTTCACCTCCAGGATGTACACCGTGTCGTCCTTCACCGCCATCTGCACGTTCATCAGCCCGCGAACCTTCAACCGCTCGGCCAATCTGCGCGCCTGATCCTTGATGTCGCTGACCAGCCAGCCCGGAAGCGTGAAGGGCGGCAGGGTGCAGGTGGAGTCGCCGCTGTGGACGCCCGCTTCCTCGATGTGCTCCATCACGCCGCATACCAAGGCGTGCGAATGTTCGGACCGATTGTTGATTTGGCGGCTGGCGGTGGCTTGGTGCGGCTCGAAGTCGGCGACGACATCGACATCGACCTCGATCGCCTCGGAAAGGAACTTGTCGACCAGCACCGGCGCTGCGGCCAGTTCGCTGACGTCCACCGCCGTGCGCATGTAGCGGCGAAGGGCTTCCTCGTCGTAGCACGTCTCCATGCCGCGCCCGCCCAGCACATAACTCGGCCGCACCAGCACGGGGTAACCGATCTCCGAGGCGATGCGGACGGCATCCTCCAGTGAATACGCGATGCCGCTGGGCGGCTGGTTCAAGCCAAGATCGGTGAGCATCGCCTTGAAACGATCGCGATCCTCGGCGATGTCGATGGCCTCGAGCGAGGTGCCGATGAGCGGCACTCCGGCGGTGGTGAGTCCGTGGGCGAGATTAAGCGGGGTCTGGCCGCCGAACTGCACGATGACGCCGACGACGCCGCCGGTGCGATGGGGGTTCTCCACGCCGCCGCCGTTGAGGCGTTCGAGGACGTTCAGGGTGTCCTCCAGCGTGAGCGGCTCGAAGAAAAGTAAGTCCGAGGTGTCGTAATCGGTGCTGACCGTCTCGGGGTTCGAGTTGATCATCACCGATTCGTACCCCATCTCACGGGCGGCGAACGCGGCCTGGCAACAGCAGTAATCGAATTCGATGCCCTGGCCGATGCGGTTGGGACCGCCGCCGAGGATGACGATTTTCTCGCGGGGGGTGACACGGATTTCGTCGTCGGCGCCGCAACGAGCCGCGACCGTGAGGGAGCGGTTGATCTCGGCATCACCGTCGGTCTCCCGCTCCCTTACGGTCGCGGCTCGTTCCAGATCACCCGACGGTGTCTCATATGTACTGTAGTAATACGGCGTCACCGCCTCGAACTCCGCGGCGCAGGTGTCCACCAGTTTGTACACCGGCTCGATGGCAAGCGCCTTGCGATGGGCGCGAACCTTCAGGATGGTGCTCGTATTGATGTCGCCGAGATAAATATTCGCCAACTGCGGGTCGGAGTAGCCGAGTTGCTTGGCCTTGAAAAGAAGTTCGCGCGGCAAGTCTTCCAATCGCTCGAAACCGCACAAGACATCCTCGAACTCGCACAACTGCTTGATCTGATCGAGGAACCAGGGATCGATCCGGGTTAGATCGTGGATGCGGGCCGTCGACCAGCCCATCTTGAAGGCGTAACGGATGTAGTACATCCGGCCTTGGCTGGGCACGGTGAGCTTGCGCACCAGCGTGTCGTCGGGGATCGGCCATTCGATGGGCGAGCCGTCCTCAGCGAGCAGCCCATGCGGCACCTCGGGGGAAAGCGTGCCGGTCAAGCGCAATCCGCCCGCCTCCACCGCGCGCTTCGCCGCCAGCCACTTGTCGTTCTTGTCGAGGCCCAGCCCGAAGCGCTTGACTTCCATGGAGCGGATGGCCTTCTGCAACGCCTCCTTGAAGGTGCGGCCGATGCTCATCGCCTCGCCTACGCTCTTCATCTGCGTGGTCAGCGTCTCGTCGGCCTCGGGAAACTTCTCGAAGGTCCAGCGCGGCATCTTGACCACCACATAATCGATCGACGGCTCGAAGCACGCCGAGGTCGAGCCGGTGATGTCGTTGCGCAGTTCATCCAGCGTGTACCCCACGGCCAGTTTGGCGGCAATCTTGGCGATGGGGAAACCCGTGGCCTTGCTGGCCAAGGCCGAGGAACGGCTCACGCGCGGGTTCATCTCGATCACGACCATCTCGCCGTCGGCCGGATTGACCGCGAATTGCACGTTCGCGCCGCCGGTCTCCACGCCCACCTAGCGCAGGATGGCGAACGAGGCGTCGCGCATCCGCTGATATTCCTTGTCGGTCAGCGTCATGATGGGGGCGACGGTGATGCTGTCGCCCGTGTGGACGCCCATGGGGTCGATGTTCTCGATGCCGCAGACGATGATGCAGTTGTCGCGCTTGTCGCGGATGACCTCGAGCTCGTATTCCTTCCAGCCGAGCAGCGACTGGTCGATCTGCACCTGGCCGATCATGGAGGCGTCGATGCCCTTGCGCACAATGTCCTCGAACTCGGTGCGGTTGTAGGCGATGCCGCCTCCCGCGCCGCCCAGCGTGAAGGCCGGCCGAATGATCGCGGGCAGGCCGATCTCTTGCAGGAAGGCCCACGCCTGATCCAGATTCGTAACCGTTTTGGCCTTGCACTGGTTCAGCCCGGCCCGATCGACAACCTCGCGGAAGGCTTGGCGATCCTCGGCCCGGTAGATGGCGTCGCGGTTGGCGCCGATCATCTTGATGCCGAATTCCCCCAGCGTGCCGTCATCGTGCAGCATGCAGGCGCAGTTGAGAGCGGTCTGGCCGCCCAGGGTGGGGAGCAGGGCATGCACGGGCGTTCCCCGCTCGTTTTCCTTCAGAAGTATTTTTCGGACCACCTCCGGCGTGATCGGCTCGATGTAGGTGCGATCGGAAAACGCCGGATCGGTCATGATCGTGGCCGGGTTGCTGTTCACCAGCACCACCCGATAGCCTTCCTCGCGGAGGGCCTTGCACGCCTGCGTTCCCGAATAATCAAATTCGCAGCCTTGGCCGATCACGATGGGACCGGAGCCAAGGATGAGGATGGATTGGATGTCCTCTCGGCGAGGCATGAAGCAGGCTAGGCCAACGATGCAAAATCGTGCCCATGGTAGCCGCTGGAGTCGAAACCCTCAAATGCGCGCAGCGCTGGTTTGCCGGAATGCCTTTTCTTCGTTTGACAATCCGGCTTATCCCGCCCAAGTTAGTGGTCTCTTTGCCCGCCAGCCAACACATCCTCATGGCGATTTGTGCGTGGATCGCGCTGTTCGCGCTGATCCACCTGATCGTCATTCCGTGGCTCCGCCAAGGACCCAACGGCCACCCGGTCACGGGCGCCTTGTGGCGGGTGGTCCGCGTGTACGCCTGGCTGGTGCATCGCACCACCTTTGCGGGCATGGAAAAAATCCGCGCGGAGATTTTCGCCGGTCCGTTGATCGTCGTCTCCAATCACACCGGGGCGATCGATCCGTTGCTGGTGCAGGCCGGATGTCGATTTCACATCCGCTGGATGATGGCCTCGGAAATGATGGCGACCTCACTCGACTGGCTCTGGCATCACCAGCAACCCATCCCCGTCGATCGCGATGGCAAGGATTCCGGCCCCGCCCGCGAAGCCATTCGCCATGTGCAGGCGGGAGGCGTGGTGGGCATCTTTCCCGAAGGCCGCATCGTGCAGCCGCCGCGGCAACTGCGACCGTTCTTCCAAGGCATTGGTCTCATCGTGGCCCGCAGCAAAGCGCCGGTGCTGCTGGTGTGGGTGTCCGACACGCCCAACACCACGCGCATGAATGAGTCGCTGTTCACGCCCAGCCGGGCGCGGGTTGAGTACCTTGAATTGATCGATTTCAAGGACGAGCGCGACGCCCATGTGATCACCGAACGGCTGCGCGACCGCCTCGCGCAGCGCAGCGGCTGGCCCAAAAACGACGAACCGCAACCGCCGAACGAGGAAGAGCGGAAAGCTGAAAACTGAAATTTGGAAAGCTGAAAACAGAGGCTGGAAAACTGAAAGCTGAAAAGCCGAAAGCTGAAATCCTTTGTCGTCGAGGACGCTGATATGCTGATCGCTCCTTGTCCGGCTGATTTATTTCAATTTTCAGTTTTCCCGCTTTCAGTTTTCCCGCTTTCAGCTTTCCCGCTTTCAGCTTTGCCCCCCTCCCATGATCTCCCGCCTCACCGGCCATCTCGTCTCGATGGATGACGGCTCTGCCTTGGTGCAGTGTGGCGAACACCTCACTTACGAACTGCTGGTCCCGGGCGCCGATCAGCAGCGGCTGGCCACCATGGTCGGCGAGCGCGTGGTGTTCCACACGTTGCATTATCTCGAGAGCGCTAATCAAGGCGCATCGTACGTGCCGCGATTGATCGGATTCCCCTCGCCGGCCGATCGCGATTTCTTTGAACTCTTCACCACCGTCAAGGGCATCGGCAATCGCAAGGCACTGCGGGCGCTGCAAATCCCGTTTGCTGACGTCGCCTCGGCAATTTCGCACAAAGACGCCGACCTCTTGAAAAGTCTGCCCGAGATCGGAAAGCGCACGGCCGAGACAATCATCGTGGAATTGCATGGCAAGGTCGATCGGTTCATCGAGGTGAAACTGGTGGCCGGGGTTTCCGGGCGCGGCGGCTCGGCCGACCCTCGCCAGGCGCTGGTGAACGACGCGGTCGCCGTGCTGGTGCAATTGGGCGAGATGAAAATGATCGCCCGGCAACTGGTGGATCGGGCCTTGGCGGCCGACCCGGAATTGACCACGGCCGACGCAGTGGTGGCGGCGGCGTTCCGGCTGCGCGAACTGGTGTGATGTCCCAAAACGACCCACAAAGTCGAAGACAACAGCAGAAGCCGTGTCTGACGAGCCGCCGGTGATCCATTTCACGCCTTATGCGAATCGGCGAGGAAGACGCGGGTCGGGTCAAGTGGCGATGATCGAATGTGGCGGCGTGTGTTGTGAGTCCGACCCGTGCCTTCCTCGCCGATGACGCTCTTCAGAAAGCCTGAACCATCGGCGGCTCGTCAGACACGGCTTCATCGCGCTTATTCTCATTTCTCTTCTCTTCTCTTCTCTCTCTTCCTCTGTGCACTCTGTGATCTCCGTGGTTCATTCTCGTAAGATGTTGCCATGCGTTACGCGATGATCATGGCCGGCGGGTCCGGCACTCGTTTGTGGCCGATGAGCCGCAGGAAAAAACCCAAGCAATTGCTGCCGTTCATCGGGGGACGAAGTCTTTTAGAGATCGCCGCCGCGCGGCTCGATGGCCTCGTGCCGCCCGAGAACCGGTTGATCTGCACCGGCGAGGCGTACCGGGCGGCCATCCGCGAATCATTGCCGCAGTTCAGTGATGAGCAAATCCTCGGCGAACCGCAGGGCCGCGACACGGTGAACGCCGTCGGCTTCACCGCCGCGGTGCTGGCGAAGCGCGATCCCAAGGCGGTGTTCGCGGTGCTCACCGCCGATCATCTGATCGAGCCGCAGGATGAGTTTGCGCGCTGCGTCGATCTCGGGTTTCGGTTGGCGGACGCCGATCCTTCGCGATTCGTCACCTTCAGCATCAAGCCGACGTTCCCCGCCACGGGCTACGGATACGTCGAGCGTGGCGATGCCATTGCCGGTTTCGCCGGCGCGTTCAAGAGCAAGCGGTTCGTCGAAAAGCCCGATGCCGCCACCGCGAAGTCGTACCTCGAGGCGGGCACCTTCAACTGGAACAGCGGCATGTTCGTGTTCTCGGCAGCGATGTTCATGGAGGCGATGCAATGGTGGCTGCCGGAGAATCATGCGGGGCTGGTGAAGATCGCGGAGGCATGGGACGGGGCCGGGCGGATCGCGAAGCGGCAAGCCGCGTTGAATGAGATGTATCCGACCCTGAAAAAAATCAGTGTGGACTACGCGGTGATGGAGCCGGCGTCGAAGGACTCGCGCCTGAGCGTGTGTACCGTACCCATGGCCGTGAGTTGGACGGATGTCGGAAGCTGGATCACCTACGGCGACACGCTGAAGGCCGACGGCGATCAAAACCGCGCGAATTGCCGAACTACGAATATCGGTTCATCCAATGTGCTGGCGGTGTCGGATGATCCGAATCACACGATCACCGCGCTGGATTGCTGCGATCTGATCATCGTGCATACAAAGGACGCGACGCTGGTGTGTCCGCGAACGTCAGCGGAGCGGATCAAGGATGTGGCGGGCAAGGTGGATGTTTCGTTGCAGTAAGAATGCGTTACCTTGCCATCGATCTCGGCGGCAAACGCACCGGCCTAGCGCTGGGCGACGACATCACGCGCCTGGTGTCGCCGGTGAGGGTGCTGGACGTGCCGCGCGGTTCGCTGTTATTGGATGCGCTCGTTAAGGCCGTGGATGAGCAGCGTCCGGATGCAATTGTCGTCGGTCTGCCGATCAACATGGATGGCACCGAAGGCCCGGCGGCAAAGTCCACCCGAGAGTTCGCCGCCCTGCTGGAGGCAAAGATCAAGACGCCTCTGCATTTTCAGGATGAGCGCCTGACCAGTTACGCCGCCGAGCAGCACCTGAACCAAAGCGGCCGCACGCGCAAGGAGAAAAAGCAACTGCGCGATGCGCTGGCGGCGTGCGAGGTGCTGAAGGATTTTCTTGATGGCGCCAAATAGCCCCGGGCATGCCCGGGGTCGGTTTCAGAATTTCCGACAATCGACGACATGCCAGCACATCGCCACGGGCATGCCCGTGGCGATGTGGAGGCCGTCAATCCTCCATCAACTTCAACTCATCGCGCAGGATCGCCGCCAGCTCGTAGTTCTCCGCGTCGATGGCGGCCCGCAGGCGCTCCTGCAACTCGGCCCGCTGGCTGGCGGGGAGCTTGGGCACCAAGGCGTCGCGCATGCCGCGCAGCAAGTGGACTTCATTCGCCGCGTCGAACCCTTCCGCGCGGCCGGTGTCATCGAACAGTGACCGCAATTCACTCAATCCGTGATCCAACGCCGCCAAAGCCTGCTTGGGCTGTTTGGCCTGGATCGCCAACTCCGCTTCGCTGCGCACCCGCATCACGATCACCTGCGGCCGAAACTGCTCCAGCACCGTCTGATCCGACTCGGTCGCGCCGTGATGGCGGCAGAGATCGAACAACGACAGGTTCCGCCGCGTGTCACGAACCACGCCGGTAAAGTCGCCCAGCGCGAAGAGGCCCACATACCGGTGGTAATACTGCACGGCTTCCTCGCGCAGCGCGCGGCAGTCGTCGGCGGTGAGGACGAATCCATCCGGAGTGCCCGACTCCTGGGTGTATCGCCGCAGCCGATCCTCCTGCTGGGCGAGCAACGATTCAAAGCCGCCCGGCTGACGGCCATCGGGGCGGCCGGTCATTTCCATCTGCAACACACCCAGATCGATGCGAATCTGGAGTTTCGGCGAGCCGTCCGCGCCCACAACCTGCCGGGCGTTGATGCGTCCGGGTTCGTGCGGCCACTGGTTCAGCAGCGAGGTCAGGTCAAAATCAGGCAACGATGAAATTCCGCGGTTTGAGTCTTTGGGGGTGCGAGAGGAAGGGCGATCCAATCGAAGTCGTTGGCAGAATAGGTGATCGGATTCATCTGCAACGATCGTCCACGTTGTGCCAAGCCGGAAGCAACGAGATTGACCCGGCTCACTTGACCGCCATGAAGCCGCCGAGGCTTCAGGCCGAAACCATAGCGGGTCGGCCCGCAAGAATGCACTCGGCTTGCCATCGCAATTTGCGGACTTCGCCGCATGGCTCGCTTTGTTTGTGCCCTCTTAGGGTGAAAACGACATTGGACTGGAACCATCAAGGGTGCCAGCCCGAAAAGAACAGAGCGAAAGCACATTTCATGCCGGCCTCGGCTGGCCAAAGACACGCCCCCCGTTTTTATCACCCATCTGGATGGTTCGCCTCTTCCTAGGGGACGCATGGCCCGACCTGCCCTCCATTCCGATCTGCAAGTGTACCTTCGGCAGATCAATGAAGTCTCATTGCTGACCGCCACCGAGGAACGTGAACTCGGCTGGCGGATCATCAACGACAATTGCCCGGCCTCGAAGGAGCGCATGGTGCGCGCCAACCTGCGGCTGGTGGTGTCGATCAGCAAGAATTACGTCCATCGCGGACTGCCATTGTCGGACCTCATCGAGGAAGGCAACATCGGGCTGATCCGCGCGGTGGAAGGTTTCGATCCGGCTCAAGGCGCGCGCTTCAGCACCTACGCCTCGTGGTGGATCAAGCAGGCCATCAAGCGCACGCTTATCAACGCGGTGCAGCCGATTCACATCCCCGCCTACATGGTTGAATTGATCGCCAAGTGGAAGGAAACGACGCGGAAGCTGGAGGAGGAACTTGGCCGCCAGCCCACCTCGCAGGAGTTGGCGCAGGCGATGCAAATTCCGCCGAAGAAGCTCAACATCATCCGCCGCGCCATGAAGGCCTGCCACCAGCCGGCCCAGGCCGCCGTGAACGAGGATGGCAACAGTATCGATTTCGCGGACGTGTTCGAGGACTTCCGCAACGGCCCGCCGGATGAATCGCTGGCCCAAAGTGAGGAATTCCAGACCATTCTGCGCCTCCTTGATTCCATCGACGAGCGCGATGCCCGCGTGTTGAAGCTTCGTTTCGGCCTCGAGGGCCAGGAACCGTTGACGCTCAAGCAGATCGGCAAGGAAGTCGGCCTCACCCGCGAGCGCGTGCGGCAGATCGAAGTCGATGCCCTCCGCAAATTGCAGGCCCAACTGCAGGATGACCGGCCCAGCCGCTTTTTCCGCAATCGGCATCAGAGCTCGACCGCGGGATCGATCAAGCAACCGATGCGCGGCGATGCACTCGCGCCGCAACGCCGCGCCGCGTCGTGAGTCGATCGTGGTTTGACGGCGAGTGATCAGCCCCGGAGGGCGGCCTCGGTTCTATGCTGGTGGCATGAAGAGGATCGAGCGAACGAATGTGTTGATGGCCTTGATGGTGTGCGGATTTCTCGGCCGCGCTTCCGCCGCCCCGCCGACGCTTTACACCGTCTCGTTGCCCGCCCCGCAAACGCAGATGGTGGACATCGGCATCGAAGTCCATGACGTTTCAGCGGAAACGCTGGATTTCGTGCTGCCGGTGTGGCGGCCGGG
>Ga0163154_10003836_pt1 | contig 20349 bp, 14 predicted proteins | sample OliLakLV19MP9P1_FD_148649 | JGI IMG/M metagenome (GOLD analysis project Ga0163154, IMG submission 148649) | Freshwater microbial mat bacterial communities from Lake Vanda, McMurdo Dry Valleys, Antarctica - Oligotrophic Lake LV.19.MP9.P1 | ecosystem: Environmental > Aquatic > Freshwater > Lake >...
CAGCCTGCGCCCGGTCAGGTTGCGCAAGCAGGCGGCGGCCTGCCTCTGGACCTGGACCGACGGGTGCTCCAGGAGCTCGACGAGGTCGAGCGCGACGCCGCGCGCGCGCACCACGCTTCTGCCACCATTCGGCTTCGCGCACGACTACGATCCTGCGATTCCGGCGGTGATGTCTCGAGACGAAGCCGTACCGAGCTCGGGCGATCTCCATCACTTACGCACTTTCGCAGTCGGACAGGCCCTGGTCTCTCCACGTCAGAAGTGGTGGGGATTGGGCTGGCTCCGTATCCCGGGTGACTTGGCCATCACTCGACTTGGAGTGTCCAGTGGGCGCGAGGGTCCTTTGCGTTGTTGCCATGCGAGAGGATGACGCCGGCATCGCGAAGCGCGTTGAGTTGGCGGATGACCACAGGGCGAGACCGACCGGAAGCTCGACGAGGTCACCTGTGCTGACGCGCCCGCCTTCCCTGATCATGCGGACGAGGTCCCGAGCGCCAGGCGGCAACCGCGACTCGAGCGCTCGATCGACGACCGTCGACGTGAGGGACAGCCGCACGCTGCCAGACGTCTGTACGTACTCCGGGTCGGCGAGCCCGGCGAGGCGCATCTCTTCGAACATGCGACGGATTCCCTCGCCGAGCTCCTGGCCAAACGCGAGATCGGCGCAGGCACGAGCGATGCGCGGGTTCCTGGCGAAGCGTGTGACATGGAGAGGGTCCGCGGTGTTCGCAATGCCGGGGAACCGACCGGGGCTCTCGACTTCGAGGCCATCGTGGAAGATCTCGACACGGATGTGGTCTCCGGCGGCGCTGTACGAGCGATTCACCACCGCGTTCACGACAGCCTCGAGCCAGGCGTCCTCATGGACGAGTCCGACCTCTCGAACTGTCCACCGCGACCGAGCGCTCTCCGGGTCGGTAGTTGATCGAGGATCTCGGCGCGAGCCGTCGCGAGCTGCACGGAGATCGGGCCTTCGATGCGGCGGTCGTGTATGAGCCGTTGCCGTGCTCCAGTACCTCGCACCGTGCCCCGGTAGCGCAGCACTCTCACACTGGCCTCGGGAAACCACCGCTGCGGTGCACGGGCGAACAGCAGCACCGCGGCGACTGTCAGCTCCCCCGATCTGCCGACCAGACCGCGGGCCGAGAGGAGCCTCACCGGGTCCGGGCACGAAGTCCGCGTCGAAGTTCGCCGGGGCCGGGCACCGGGCATCGCGGGCCACCCGAGCCGAGGTCCTTCACGGCTGGGGATGTCACTCGTTTTTGTGTCGAGTCGCTCGGTTGTGGACCCGTCCCTGTTGTCGCTGCGCGGGAACCTTGCGGCGGCGGACGCTGCGACGCAGGGTCGATGGCGCCGCAGCCGGACTCCGGCACCGCCGCGGCCCACGACAGCCGTAATGGCGCCGCGAGCACGCCGCCGATCGGAAACCGTCCCTTGTGGTGGAACTCCGTGCGCCGGGCGGCTTGGGGCTTTGTCGAGGCCTTGACGGAGTCGACCGCGCGCGCGACGCCGAAGCAGTACAGGACGCGGCAGCGGCCGCGGCGGGGAAGAGCGCGAATCCGTGGCCTCCTGGGCCGCCCACGAAGATCCAGATCCGGCACGGCTGCGCGGCCCAGTCCTGTTGACGCCCAAGCCTCCAGCGTGCAGCCGCGAGCGCTCACATCACCCCATCGAAGACGCGTGCCTCTTCCTTCAACGGCTTCTTGTTGATCGCATGCACTTGCTCGAGCAGGTCCCGTTGGGCTGCTCGATACTGCGCCGACTCTGACGGAAGGTAGCGGTATTTCGAGCGAGCGTAACGGTACTCCCATTGAAGATCGATTAACCCGGGAAAGCGCTCGGGATCGCGGGCATACTCGGTCGCGAATCGGGTCCCGACGAGGGCGTTGAACCGGTTGACCCGGACACGGTCCAACCAGCGACCGTTGAAGCGCAAGTAGTCCGCGGTCTCTTGCAGGTCTTCCGCTCGCTCGCCTGGATAGCCCTGCATCACCGTACACCGCACGCTGATGCCCGCGTCCGATGCGTCGCGTAGAAACTCCGTGTTGCGATCGAGCTGTGTGCCCTTGTCCATCGCGTCGAGGATGCGCTGGCTGCCCGATTCGAGACCGAAGGTCACGCGCCTCAGTCCCGCCCGATACGCGGCCCGCATCTCAGCGGCACTCAGCCCGTTCTCTTCCTCGGGGCCAACGTGCACCGACGCGATCCAACGTGCATTGGGAAGGTGCGAGGGAAGGTCGTTCTGTAGGTGTCGCCAGATCGCCAAATTCGAATTCAGCTTGATATCGAGAAAGGTGAAGTTCTGCGTGGCGTAGCGCTCCGACTGTATCTTCAACTCCTCCACCACCTTGTGCCACGATCGCGCTCGGTAGCCGCGACCGTTCGCCGTGACGACATCGCCACAGAAGGTGCAGCGCCCCCAGGCGCAACCGCGACCAACGAGCACGGGCACGATCCGATTCGGGTACGAGTCCCACGGAAAGTCCGAATAGTCAGGATGTGGTAGGGAATCCACATCGTGCAAGACGCCGGCCAGAGGGCCCATGCGCCCGTCTGGGAGTACGATCCCGCGGTGATGGGACAAGTCTCGTCCCGCGATCAGATCAGCGACCAAGGTGGGCAGCGTGTGCTCGACCTCCGCGCCTACTATGCCCGCGATGCCCGGGAGATCACGCCACTCTTCCGCGACCTGCCGCTGGTTGAACATCGGGCCTCCGATCAACGTGGGCACCTTTGCAACGCTCATCTGATCACACAGACGTCGGACGAGCTCGTAGCTATCGGTATACGTCGAGATCAAGATCGCCGCCGGACGACGTGACAGCGCAACTCGCATGGCCGCGTCGATCCGTGGTTCCTTGCGCAACAACCAGCGCGATCGCGCTCTGCCCAGCAGCCTTCGAGGACGGTCTACCCACGCAACGGTCGAATAAGACACGCGCCTTGCCACGTGGTCGAGCAGTCGCTCTTGTCGCTCGCGCACCGCGCTCGGTACGCCGATCGAGAGTGGCGACAAGACCTCGACCGGGTAGCCCGCACCGCGGAGGACGGCGATCATGAACCCGAGCGCGATCGTTGGGTAGTAGGCAAAATTGTTCAGGTCGACGATCAGGATAGGCGATTCGGTCTTGCGATCTGCATTCATAGTCTGCGTCTATTGAGTTGATGGATCGAAGTATCGAAGAGGCTGCTGTACTGTGCAGCCATGATCGTGGGTGAAAAGCGCGTGACGATCTCCTCGAGGTTGGCTGCGCCCATCGCCTGGGCCAATGAGTGGTCCTCGACGAGGCGAATCAGTCGCTGGGCAACGTACTCGGCGGATGCGTCGGTGGGAACCAAGAACTCATGCTGTGGCAAAGGGAGCGTCGAGCGCTCCTCGCCCGTCTCCGTTGACACTACGGGCATGCCTGCCGCCATCGCCTCCAAGAGCGCCAGAGAGTGCTGCTCGGTCGATGAGGTCGACAGGTACACGTCTCCCGCCGCAAAGACGGCTTGCATTTCTGACGCCCAGCCAAGAAAATGCACGCGATCCTCGACCCCGAGCATTCGCGTCTCCTGCGCCAAGCGGCTACGTTCCGGGCCCTCACCTGCGATGATGAGGTGATAGGGCGTCAGCGCGACAGCCGCGATCGCACGACAGATGGTTTTCTGGGGAACGAGCCGCGCCACGACTAGTGCAGCTCGGTCGTCGCCCTCGAGTCCCAGTTGGCGCCGCAGTTCGAGCCCCGCAGCGCGGGGTACGGGCAGAGCGGCGACACCGTTCGGAATGTAATGCACCTTGTTTGCAGGCACGCGCCAAGCGTTCCGGGCGTGCGATTCCAGCATCCGGCTCGGCACCACGACTGCGGCTAGGCGCGGCAAGACGAGGCGACGCGCCCAGCGCCGGCGTCGTGGTGGGCGAGCCCATTGGGCATCGGTCCACTCGTCCTCGTGGTGCACACAAGGTGTGCGCCGCTGCAGCGCCGCGGCGATCGTCATGTCCATCGCGCCCCAGCCATAGGTTGCGATCAGGTCGAAACGGAGCCGATGCAGCCGGTGCAGGAGACGCAGCACCGTCGGACCCGTCCGCGCCCGTGGAGGCGCATTGAGCCACTCGATCCCGTCCATCAACCGGCGAAGTGCAGCGGTCGCGTCAGCATCCTGTAGGGTCAACGCGGCGTGCCGATAGTGTTCCCCCAGGAGGTCGATCAGTCGTCGTGTCCGTACCTCCACTCCGCCGATGTCTCCCGAGCTGAAGACATGCAGTATTGTCGCGGCTCCACGTCTCATGTCGAACCGCAGAGCTGATCCAAAAGGTCCGCTATCTTCGTCATCCGCGCGTCGAATGCGTATCCAGCTTCCACCCGGACGCGCGCCGCGTCCCCCAACCGCGCGCGAAGCGTCGGGTCCAGGCACAAGACTTGCAGGGCCGTGTGTAGCTCACGTGGTGCGCGCGGCGGGACGAGGAGTGCGTGTTCTCCGTGCGTCACGGCGTCGGGTACGCCTCCCACGCGCGTCGCGACTATGGGGAGGGCCTGGGCCATCGCTTCGAGAAGGGCGTTGGGGAGGCCTTCTCGATGGCTACTGAGAACGAAGATGTCGAAGGTCCTGAAGATCGAGGACCTATCCGCTTCGAAGCCGCGCAGCAGAACGCGGTCTCCAAGCCCACGGCGTGCTATCCAGCGTGCGAGCTCGCTACGCTGCGGACCTTCGCCGAAGACCTGCAGCTCGACGTCGTGACCGTCGGTGACGAGCCGTGCGAACGCCTCGAAGAGATCGAGGAACCCCTTCTCCGCCGCAAGCCGGCCGACACTGCCGATACGGATGCGAGGTGAGTCGAGCGACCTCCGCGGAACCGGCGGCGGTGCCTCGATCGCGTTCTCGACGACATGCAGTCGCTCCGGACTCACGCCTGACGCGGCGCACTCCGCGCCGAGCTGATTGCTCACGGCAATCACGCAGTCGTAGCGTCGCAGACACCAGCGGTCGATGGCGAAATACAGTGGAGTTCGAACTGTGTGATGCACCCATCCGTGAGCCGTAGTCACGAGGTGTAGCCCGAAATGACGCCGCACCAAAAGGCCCAGCAAGTTGCTCTTGTAGTCGTGGCCGTGCCATACATGCACGCCCTCGTGTCGGCATAGCTCCACGCACCTACGTACGAGCGAAAGATCGAGCGGTCCATGGTCCGGCACAGATAGCACCCGGCACCCTTCACGAAGGCCCAATGCCTGCAGCGACTCGAACCCCGGGTCCTCCGGGTCGTGCAAGATCGCTGCAAGTGACTCATAGCCGCGACGACGTAGGTACCGCGACGACGACAAGATCGTCTTCTCTGGACCCCCACCCGCCCCTGAGGTGCAGCGGACGTCGAGGACGACGGTGGGCGTTCGTGATGTCATGAATACCGCTCGAAACGCCGCGGCCTTGCAACGCCAGCTCTCTTCTGTCAAACGTTCTCGCGCGCTGACCTGCGCGCTTGGGAGGGGTCGGCCTGCACGCTCCAATACGCAGTGCGCAAAATCTTCGGAGTTGGCGGCGATGTCCAGTGCGTCTGACCACTCGAGGACCGCAGGCAATGGAGTCGATACTATCGGCAAGCCCGTCGCGAGGTATTCCTTGAGCTTGAGCGGTTGCATCGCTTGGGTGGCCGGGCAAATGCGGTAGGGCATGACGAGAACGTCGGCATTGCGCGCACGACGCGGCAACTCCTTCACTTCGACGGCGGACTCCCAGCGTATTCTCGGGTGGGCCCGAAGCGGGTCAGGTGCTGCGTCGTGAGGGCCAATTAACGTCAAGTCGCACGTTTCGGCCAGCGCGAGACATACCTTCACGTCCAGTCTCTGATCTGCGATGCCCCAGAACAGAGCGCGTGGAAGAAGCGCCGAAGTGTTCTCGCGCGTGGTCCGCCAGACCTTGACGTCGACGCCGTGGGTAATCAGGTGGGGTTCATGCCCGACCCGTTCGAGACGCTCGTATATCACGCGCGAACACGCAATGACGTCGTCGACGACTCGGAGCAAGTCTCCTTCCATGGCCGCGAACGTCGCGCCGTCGATTCCAGGCCAATGGTCATAGGCGTCGGGGCAGTAGTAGACCCAGCGCAGGTGTCGGTAACGCTTCGCCAAGTCCGCCATGAGCGGTGTGGTGGTCACCACGGCGGAGGGCGCCGGATGCCGACGCAAGACGTGTCGGAGGCCCCGATCCAGTAGGCTCTTGTTCAAGCGGCGTGCTACGACCGACCGGAAGGAGGGAAGCATGATCGGCGCGTGAATACGCAATCCGACTGGGAGCGCCGCCATCCGGTCCGCGGATTCTCGGCCGCGCACCCATTCGCTCAATCGCCCGAAACTTCGTCGCAGGTCCGCTGGTGACAACCCCGGCATCCTCGAGCCGATCGTATGGATCCAATCGATCTCGAACTCGTGCAGAAGCTCACGCGCCAGATACTGCGAGCTCGAGGCGTGGCGACCCCAGTCGTCGCTGAAGAATACGATCCGTGGCCTGATGCACTTTGGGGATAGGCGCTCCAAGGAGGGTAATCTGGACCCTTGGGTCCGTTGATGTGTTCGGGTGTGCCTCGTTTTGGGGCAATGCTGCGTGGTGCGGGTGTGCTGAGTGTGGACCCCTCCCGACTGCCTCCCAGCCGAACGCCAGCGCGGGCTCAGGAGGGGTGGTTTCAGGCTCTTGTGGAAACGTCGCATCCTTGATATAAGCTCGAGCTGAGTCTAGCGTCCCAAACCACCCCAGCCGGCCCCAGCGCTGGCGCTCTTGCACGGCACGCGCGTTGCCCGCCCGGTTTGCTACACCGAAAAGTGCACCAAAACGATGCCTCCAACCATCGACGGATCTTCGGGTCCAAGGACCCTCTCTTGGGCTCTCCTGCCTCTTTAGGGACGGCTCGGGAGCACATTTTTCGCACCGACCCCCTCAAGATCGATGGCCGGACCACAACAGAACGGGCCCTGGAGGGGTCTGACGGCCGATTCAGGGCCTTCGATGGTCTCCGGGACAACCCGCGCCAGGCCGGGAGCCCTGCGAGGTTCCTGGCTCACGGGGTGTGCCGGCCCTGGAGACGCTTCGAAGGGTGGGGATCGGCTTCCGCGAGGCCTTTCCTGCTGCCCGGGGCCATCTGGGCCTTTCTGGGGCGTCCCTAAAGAGGCAGGAGAGCCCTCTCTTGAGTACCCCTTAGGTGCGTGTCGCGATGCCCTAACTGACGCGAACCTTCAACTCAACCAAGAGCATCTATTCCGAGGGAGACGGAATGAACTCACCTGAACGAACACCGCCCGACATGATTGTTCGACGCTGGCTGCTCGAGCTTGCAAGGCATGCGTGCCGTGGTACAAGATCCGCGTACTTCGACGCCGACGACGTTGCGCAATCTGTTTGGCTTCGTTACTTCCGAGTCTTCTCCCAGGGTGAGCCTCACAACCAACGGGGGTGGTTGAGGACTGCAGTGCGGATGCAGGTCCTCGACATTTTGCGTCGCGAGTCATTTAAGAGGGAGCATCTTGATGATTCGGCTATAAAGGAACTGTCGGACCCGAACGTCGACTCACAGGATCCGGCCACGGAGCAACGCAGCCGAGACGCAAATGAGTCAATGGAGCGGGAGATATCTCAGCTTCCAATACCATTTCGAGAAGTCATGCTCCTAAGGCATGGTCACGGCTGGACCCGAAGGCAAATTGAGACGTGGCTTCGCACCTGGCGTGCCATAGGGCCCGATGAGGCCCATCGGATCTTTCGCGGGGCTCGGACCATGCTAGAGCGCCGCTGGGGCAAACCTTCAGCCGGCGCGAGCACCCGTTCGAAGAGGGGAAAAAAAAAGAATCCTTGGGAGACTACCCCCCCCCCCTTCGAACGGCATTAGAGGTGTGCCGTCTTGCCACCATACAGGACGCCTTCCCTGCCTACCTCCCGCAACCACTCTAGTCCAACGTGCTCATTCAGGTACTCTTTCTCGTTGGCACCGCTCTCCTCAGTCCCAGGGCTGACTTCACTGACACTACGACCGTCAGAGCTGACTACCCTGACACTACGACCGTTGGAGGAGACAATTCTGCGCCCCCTGAGTGGTATTGCTGCTCGCCCGCAGTGCTGTTTGGGTTCCCGGCCTACAATTATGGCTGCTCCGCTACGTGCGGAGACGAACAGACTTCCGACACCCCAATGTGTGCGGCGGCGAGGCTTGGGGGACTCGTCGTCGGCCCAGCAGTAAGCGGTGGAAGCTGCCATCTCGCTTCGGTCGGGATGCTCTGCTCCTACTATACCTGCGACCATTCGACGCTACGTTGGCGTTGCATTAAGACCTGGGACTGCCCCGGATCGTGGTTCGTCGAGTGCCACTTCGTGCCGATCGCAAACGGCAACACGCAGTGGACTGATTGTGGCGGCAACAACTGCTCTGGCGGTGCGTCGTATACGCATTGCCCCACCCCTCCGTAGTGCCGCCTTTTCGATTCTACACCGCCGCCGTCGTGGAGACTTACCACTCACCGTTGCCTTCACAGCCTGTCGTATCCCAATGAAGTCGCTAGCAGCGTTACTCCTCCTGCTCTTGAACTCGGTTGAGATTCCTGAGCAAATGAGTGCCTTACTATCGGTACAGCCACTTTACGAGCAGGTGAATCAGGAGGTGGAGTCTCCGCGACCCCAACCTGTCGTCGACTTATTGACGTGGGCGGCGGCGCTCCCCCGTGAGTACATTCTCGATGTATCCGAGGAGCGGGGAATGGTCAAGGTCAGCGACGAGTCCGTCTACGAGCCTCTCGTTGCTGAGTTAGATTCCTGGACTCAAGCGCTCAAAGAGAAACGATTCGACGCATTGCCTCTTTTTGTGGACGCCTTGAAGTTATTCGTGCAGGTCCGCGCCACGATCGACGGTGGAAAGGAGCCATTCGAGTACATGCGATTTCACTACATGACCGATGGTGACCGCCAATTACAATTTCGTCGTTCTGGCGATCAAGACCTAGCCACATATGTATTAGCGAATTCGCAGTGCTGGTTTTATTCGTCAAGCACTGAGAATATTGTGCTCGATGATTTAAAGCCAGAGTATCAACGTGAGATGTGCGACATTGGGCGTGCCATGTACCCGCTGCCGTTGAGCGGCAACCGCATTCAAGCATTGTCCAAGATGGATTGGAAGAGTACCCGAAGTGGTGTGGGGTGGCATATCTCAGGTCGCGCGACGGATGGTCCGGTTTGGATGTCGCTGGGCTCCCGCACGGGTGCATTGCTGCCGGATGTCTTTCTTATCGAGTTTGAGTCTGCGGATCGACGTGAGCCGATCTTTGCATTCGTGGACACCCGCCCTGCGATGGCTCTTCCCGGCGAAGTGTTCGTCGCGGAAATTGTCGTTTTCGATCGAATGGCTTCCGATGGCGCAGTTTATGTTCGTCGCGCCCGGCTCGGTATCGAGCCGCGGTCTTCTGGTGACTACAAGCTGCCGGTGAACCGTTCTAAGCTCACCAAGATCCAGGATGTTCGCGGCGGAAAGAACCAGACAGTCAATGCACTGCAGGTCGATGGTTGGCCTTCAGCGCTCATGGAGGGAGTTCGGTTCATACATTGACGCGTCAGGCCCAATCGAGTGATCTGTGGCGCCCATGATGGTTCGACGAAACCGCATTTTGGCCTTGGTTTCGATAGGTCTGGCGTTGACCTACATCGGTTGGCTTTCGTCCTCACACTCTGATCGAGTCATTAACCACCTCGACTTCGCAGATTCAAAATTTGGAGAGCAGGACGGTGCTGCAGATTCAGGGAATTGGTCTCTTCACAAACTACTTCGCGGTGCGCCGATAACTCGAACATCACCGTCCATTGGTGGGACCGGGTATGCAAGCAGCAAGACTCGACAGGGAGCACTCGTTGTTGATGTCGTCGATACTCGAGGAGTCTCAGTTCCGAACGCGCTGATCTCAATCCGCACTTGGCCAAGTCGCGTAGCGCCATCTGAGGATGGGTTGAAGTGCACCGATTCCGACGGGAGAGTGGAATGGCGTGAGCTTCGCCCAGGTCAGTATCTGCTCGAATGCGGTGGAGGTGATTGTAGTCTCGCACAGGTCCAAGCGGATGAGACGGTTAACCACCGGGTGATCCTGAAACAGCCTCGATTGTTAACGGTCGTTGTGTTTGATTCAGTGAATACTCCTGTTGGTGACGCCGTCGTCGCGCTGTCAAATCATGGCTCAATGGGACTGGGTCGACCTCTCGGTCGCACTGATCGAAGTGGACGTCTTTCCCTTGCGCTTGATAATGAGGGACATTATGCCATCTACGCGCAACACAGTCGAGCTGGTACGAGCGAGTATCATCGCATTGGAGCGCAACGCTCCGGCGAGATCCTCTTGACCCTTGCGCCATGGGATCGGTCCATGGAGGTATCCCTGGTCAGCGCAGGCGAGCATACCAAGATCGACGGAGCCCAAGTGGTAGTCCACCCTGCACTAGGACTTAGAAATGTAGGCAGCACCGTTGTGACCTACGACCGGCCACCCATACTGTGTACTCCTAGCGGAAACGGCAAATATCGTTCTGATGGAATTCCTGATGGAGCGGGCGAGATACGGGTGGAGCACAGTGGCTTCGTCCCGCACCTTGCAAAATTCCATCCACATACTAGTCGCGTTGCAGTCGAACTGATCGCTGGTTTGGCGATCGAAGGCCGAGTCGTTGACGAATTGTACAGACCAGTGGCGTCGGTCTTTGTCGGGTCGACCACATGGCAGCTCGAGGGGCGTGCACCGACAATGACATCTCACGACGGCGCCTTCCGGCTGGAGGGCTTAAGTGCGGACGCGACGGTGATCGTCTCGCGTACTGAGTTCGAAGACCGCGTCCTCTCCGTTGAGGCACTGATGGCAGAACTCGAGAGGGACTGTGGGAGGATTGTAATCGTTCGGTCGCTAAGCACGCGCATTGCCGGACGAGTCGAGCCGCCAGTCACCCTAACTGGCGAATTATGGTTCGTGCGTTTACGGGGAGCAGATCCTCGATTCAAGGATGCTGAGCGCTGGGCCCACGCGAATGTACTCGGTGAGTTCGAATTTCTTTCCCCGACGGCATGTGGTCAATGGTCTGTAGAGGTCTTGGCGTCGGGCCGCGAATCGGTGGTAATAGGTGCATTGCCGGGCATTAATCCTCTCAAATGTACCGATCTGGTAGTTGTCGTTGACCCTCGACATGCCACTTCACAGGCGCTGTCCGTCAGAATAGATGGTTCGCGTTGGAATGGGGCTGTGTCGATCCGGGTGTCCTGGACGGGATCGGGCCATCTGACCGAGGTTGCTCGCGGACCAGTTCCCCTCTCGATTGTCTCTGCGATTACGGCTCCTGGCCTGGCCGAAGTATTCGTCGAAGACTCTAACGGAATTGCTTGGTGGAGTAAGGTCGAGGACTTGCATGGAGTACTTTGCTTGAATGACAGACCCATTGGTACGTTCCTCTTTGGCGCGCCGGGCGGCGAGGATATTGTTTTACGAACAGCAAGTGGAAGGGTAGTGTGGGAGGGTCCATTGGGTAACAAGGACAATCCTTCCGACGTGCCGAAAGGTGATTATCGCGTGACTTGGAGGATTGATCGGACACGTGTCGAAGGCTCACTGAAATTGGAATCGGGTCAGGAAGTGATGCTACGTGGGCCATATGATTCTGGAGCAACTCTGTATAGAGACCGTGTAGACCTGCCATCGTCATTCTTGCCACTTGGGGTAGGTTATTCCATAGTTGCCAATGACCGCCACGGCACCGAGCTGTTTCGGCAGGAACTTAAGATGGGGCACGCTCAGTCCCATTTGCAAATCAATCACATCTTCGCGGAAGTACATTCTTGGCGGCTTGAACGTTTCAATGCGCTAGTTGCATCTGCGGCTGCCGTCGGGAGAGGGCTACCGTACGTACTCGAGCGTTCCGATTGATCGTAAGCGTGCGGTGGCCGATCCGCCCAGGCGTGGGAGCCCGTGGTGGGCGTTACACTTCGATCGCCTGAGGGGTGCGCCGGTCCCAGCGTCTCGTTGCCCCAAGCCATGCTGCCAGGGTGAGCTCCACACCCGATCCTTGAAGGTGACCCGGACCGGTGCCAGAATGTCGCGAAGGTATGACTCGGGAGCGAGTGTATGCCTCGGGGTCGATCAAGCGGCCCGGCTGCTTCGTCCCCTCGCGGTTAAGCGCAGGGTCCGCTAGCGCATGCCTCCTTGTGCGACAGACGATTCGGTAGGGCGCTCCGAGCGCCTGTTGCGCGCTTCGGGTTAGAATCTCGTGCAAAATGGCGCGCGTGACCTCCTCCGTCCCGGGCTACCTCTTGGGCATCCACCTGCTCGCGACCTCGGCGTTTGCTTCCGTCCGGGCGGCCGGCGACGAATTCCTTGAGCATTGGCTGCGCGCCTGGCACAGCGGTCTCGCCATCGAGCCGCACAGTGCGGAGGCATTTACGGTCCACATGCAGCGGGCCGTTCTCGCGGCGCGCGACGACGAAGTGGCACGCACGCGGCTGAGGCTCGCGCTCGTCGACACGCTCACGCTCGCGAGACTTGGGCCGCCGCCGAACGCCTTCAGCGTGGCGACTGCAGGGGGCTCGACCGAAAATGAGGCGCTGCACAAGAGGCTCGTAAAGTCGGCCGGCGACGCGCTGCGCGCGGACTTGGGTGCATTCGATTGGCTGTTGGGGGACGTGCTTCCCTCGGTCGCCTCGCAGCCGCTCGCGCGGCGCCGTGCGGCACTCGCGTGGCTGATCGAGCGCCCTCAGCCTACGCTCGCGACGGCGCTCCTCGTGATCGGGCGCCGGCCCAATGATCCGCTGCGGCCAGACGCGCTGCGCGAGCTCTCACTTTGGGCGGCTACGCAGGGAGCCAACGACGCGGTCGACCTATTCCTCGTGTCACTCCTCGGCCGCGGTGAGCGTGCGGACACCCGGCCCCACCCGTTCGGCCTTTTGCAGGAGCGATTACTCTCTTGCCCCACGCCGCTCAGCGCGGAGGCGACGCAGTTGCTGCGGGAGCGCGCGGCAGTGATGCTGCAATCGTCCGATTGGAAGCAGTCCGCGCGCGCCATCCAGCTCTTGCGCGGGATGGAGTATGAGGTCCGCGTCCCGCTGCTTCTCGATGCGTTGTCGCTTTGGGCACGTCGCGCAGAGGCTGGGACCGCGGACCCCCAGCGCGACTCCAAGCGCATCGAGGACGACATCGTCGCGGAGTTACAGCGCATCAGCGGCAAATCGATCGGGACGAACCTGCGCAACTGGATCGCGTGGTGGGTCGCGGTACGCCAAGGGTGTGTCGAGCTCGCGGACGCATCGATATCGACGGCCGCATCGGAGGGATACGACGAAGTGCGTTCGTCCGCGACGTTCTTCGGCCTCCGAGTCACGACCGATCGAGTGACGTTCGTCATCGACCACTCCGGGAGCATGATGTGTAGCCTCGGCGCCCACCCCGGCACGCGCTACGATGTGGCGATCGATGAGATGACCCGCTTCCTGCAAGCTTCGGGGCCGGAGACGCGCTTCAACGTGGTGCTCTTCGACACCGAGCCGTTGCGATCGTCGGTGAAGCTCGTCGAGGCTAGCGCCGAGAACCTGGAGCGAGCGCGCGCATCGCTGATCGCGCGCCCGCCGTGGGGCGGAACGTACCTCGTGCCGGCGCTGGAGCTAGCACTGTGCCTCGGCCCCGACGGGCTCGTCGATCTTGAGCAATTCGCCATCGACACGGTCATCATCCTATGCGACGGCGAGATCATGGAAGGCTCGGACTGGGTTGAGCCGCTCGTCCGCCGGGTCATACCGGACACGCTCGTTCGGTTCCACTGCGTTCTGATAGGGAGCCATGGCGGCAAGGAGCTGCAGGAACTCGCGCGGCTCAGTGGTGGCGACTTCGTTCGTGTGAAAGGCTGAGAACCAGCGAAGAATGGAGAGTGGAAGAAGGCGGGATTTCGGACCCGGAGGTCCGTTAAAAAGCTACTAATGGCTCGCACTTGCGCAAGTGCCTCGACGGTGTCGAGAAGGCCGATCGGCTCTCTCGACAGCGTTCGCAACCAAGACCCGGTCGGGGAGCCACACTTCTGCGAGTGGAGAAAACGCCCGCCAGCGTGTTGACGCATGGCGAGCTCGCAGCGCACCGCTGGCAGGCGTAAGTCGCTGTCCGACACGGCCTTCCGTCCGCCGCCCCCACCGAAACAGCGTCTTGGCGAGCATCTCGGAGATCCAGCCTCGGATCCGACCAAGCCAGTCAGGCGCCTCGTCCGCGCACGAGTTCTCGCGTCCTCTGCGGGCGCCAACTTGGGCAGTTGACACTAGGGGATAGGCGCTCCAAAGAGGGTAATCTGGACCCTTGGGTCCGTTGATGTGTTCGGGTGTGCCTCGTTTTGGGGCAATGCTGCGTGGTGCGGGTGTGGACCCCTCCCGACTGCCTCCCAGCCGAACGCCAGCGCGGGCTCAGGAGGGGTGGTTTCAGGGGAGATAGGCACCTCTGGACGGTACCACGGGGTCGAGAATCCAACAACCCGAGCCCGCACCCCGAGGTCTCTGGGGGGCGGGCTCTGCTCGGAGTTGGTGATCACCCATCCGGCCCACGATGCGAGGGGGGAGGCGCTTCGCTCGATCAGAAGAGTGCCGACCGGGCAGGCTTACGGGCCGGGGCGATCGCCAACCGATCTGGAGGCAATTTCAGGTGCAATAGGAACTTTCGGATGGTCAGCGGGTCCGTGATCATCGCCATCATGTTTCGCCGACTTTGACACCGCGGACAGCACAAAGCGTCCTCTAAAGAAGCCCGCTTCAAATAGTCCGCCCAAGAAAAACGCCGGCGCGCGACGGGCTGATTCGGTGCGCCAGCGAAGCTGGCGCCTTCCTGTCAGATGAATGGAGCTGATCGTGTGAAACGCCGACGATACACGTAGCAAGCCGAGCGTGCGTAATGGCGGCGAACGGCCGCTGGTCCACTGATCCTGGCATTGAGGGGCCCACGGTCCGAGACAGCGCGGCGCAGATGGCCGCTGTCCTGATCCTCGAACCGATCTTCGAGGCTGACTTCATGGACACTTCGTTCGAATTCCGGCCTGGGCGCAGTGCCCACCAGGCGCTTGCCGTCGTGCAGGCGAACCTGATGTCGGGGCGACGCGAAGTCTAGGACGCAGACTTGAAGGGGGACTTCGACACCATTCCGCGCGACAAGCTGATGAAGGTCCTGGAGATGCGGGTCAGCGACCGCAGCATCCTCGGCCTGGGCTCATCTGCACTCAGATCAACCGCTATTTGAGCGGCTGGGTGCAGTATTTCGGCGCCTTCCATCGGGGCCATATCTTCAACGAGGCGGACGGCTTCGTCTATGACCGCATGGCTCGTCACCTCACACGTCGTTCGCAGCGGGGAGTCCGCCCCCCGCAGGGCACGAGCTGGTACAGCCGCATCCGAGAGAAGGCCCGCGTGCTGCTGGAAGAGGCCTTGTCGGCCGCGCGCCTTGTGCTACGTGGGGGACCGACGCAGGCGGCGCAGTTCCCGGCCATCGAGCACCTCGAGCTCGCGCACCTCGACGAGTTTGCCGGTGACGACGCGGCGACCGGAGCGCATTTCTTTGCGGCGCGCTGAAGCGGGCTATTCGGTCTCGATGGCGAGGAGCTCAGAGTCCGCTCCTCTTTCAGCTCCCCCGGGACACTGCCATCGCGCCATCGAGCTGCGCCTCGTATACGAGGGGGTCGACTACGATGGGGTCGACCGACGCAGGCCCTGACTAGAGGGAGCGAAGCGCTTGACCGCCGTCCGCGTACGTCAACCTCGGGCCGTGTGCGTGTCCGACGCCGCGTCAGTGGCCCAGAGCCTGCCGCCAGGAGCGTGGGTCGGCAGGCAGCCTGCGCCCGGTCAGGTTGCGCAAGCAGGCGGCGGCCTGCCTCTGGACCTGGACCGACGGGTGCTCCAGGAGCTCGACGAGGTCGAGCGCGACGCCGCGCGCGCGCACGCCCTCGAGTGTGGCGAGGGCGATGCGCACGACCGTTGTGTCCGGGTCCGCCAGGAGCGGCAGCACCGCCACCGCGATCTCGTCGCGGTACAGTCGATGTTGCGCGGCCTCACGGAGGATCTCGAAGGCCTCGGCGCGCTCGACCTCTCCGAGTCGTGCGAGCTGGCGCGCACCACGCTCCCGCCACCACTCGTCTTCGCGCTCCAGCCAGGCCCGCCAGCGATCGGGCGAGGGGCCGATCGTCATCGCGGAGAGGTGGCGCAGCGAGTCGTGCGCGGCATTCCGAACCGAGGGCTCCGCGTCGTCCAGCAGCTCGACCAGTGCATCGAGCGAGTCGCGATCCTGGAGAGCGCCAACAGCCATGGCCGCGCCGACCCGCTCGAAGGGTGCGATCGACTCGAGGTACGCGCGCACGCTGCGGACCTCCACATCGTCGAGCACGGGTCCGAGGCGCAGCGCGAGGCCGTGCACCCTGTTCAGCACGAGGCCATCCGATCCTGGGCGGAGCCCCAGGAGGCCGACGAGCAACGCGAGCCGGCGCGGCGCCTCGACGGCGCGCAGCGCGTCGACAAACGCTGGCTCGAGGCCTCTGCACGCATCGATGTAGGCGCGTTCGAGCGCTCGCCGCGACTCGCGCTCATCCCGCAGGAGCGCAGCCTCCAACACCGCCTGGAGCCGCTGGGGAGCCCCCCGCGCGCCCCTTGGCACGACCAGCCGCTCGCCCGCGAGCAGGGTGGCCGTCATGATCGAATCGACGCTGGGCTCGGCGAGCAGGATGGCGAAGCCGACGTCGATGAGCTGCAGCGCGACGGAAGACGGCAGCTCTTCGACGGCGAGCCGCGCGAGCGTGCGGCGTGGGAAACCCGTCACTAGGGCGAGGAGCGCCGCATCCGCGCCGTGCGTCGCGCTACCCGCCGGACGCGACGAGTCACGCAGCGCGCTCGTGAACCGACCGGCCGTGCCAGGTTGGACGGACGACAGCGCATCGTCGACGGACGCGGCGTGGGGGATTCGGCCCTTATGCGCCTCGGTCCGTAGGCGCTCGAGCTCCTCCGACACGGCCGAACTCAGGACGGCCGATTGCGGGACGGCCGCACGCGGCGCGGCCGAACGCGACACGGCTAAACGCGGGACCGCCTGCGTACGCGGCGCCGAGGCCGCGGCGTCGGCCGAGAGGCAAGCCGCGAGCCCCGCGAGGAACCACCTCGTCGGGCCGCTGGGGCGTGTCGTTCCGGGCCGCTTCTGAGCGCACATCGCAGTCGTGAGGCCTAGCGCTCCGCTCGGACCTGGTCGCGGAAGGCCTCGATCAAGTCATCGGGGTCCATGCCAGGGGGGCGGAGTGGCCGCTGGTAGGTGTCCGACGCGGGATCGAGCCAGCTCAACGAGATGACTCGATCCATCGCGGTGACCTGTGCCTCGTCGAGCGTACCGGTGTAACTCTGCATCAAACCATCGCCGTCGAGGTACTCGGCGATGGCGATCTGCTCGGCCGAGGCATTCGACCAATTGAGCGGAGTGACGCCGCGCCGCGCGAGGTCCGCCAATGGATCGAACCCCACACGCACCGGATCGACGGCCTCCATGAGGATCTGCCACACCTGTTGTCTCGGCAACACGGGCATCCCAGCGCCGCCGATTCGGAGCGCTTCGTCGAAGGTCAGCCACGCACCGTCCGCGACAGTGAGATGCTTCGCCGCGGCCGCGCCGAAGTAGCGCAGCCCGGTCGGCAGCTCGAGCCGATCACCGGGGGCGTAGATCACACCGCGGAAGACACCGAGCGCGTCCACACGGACGCGGTTGTCGAGCGTCGGATCGAGCGCCGGCTCGACGAAGACGAACGTGCCCCCGTGCGGCGCGTCCGCGCCGACGGAGACGACGAGCGATCCGGCGGCCAGCTCGAGGCCTTCGTCGATGTGGAGGTGGATCGGCCCGTCCTCGTCGTCGAGCCGCAGCGTGCCGCCCGATTGCACCCCGAGCTCGTCGAGGCGCAGGACCAGAGGTCCGCTGAGCACGAGCTCGCCGCCTGGGCGGACCAGCAGCGTGCCCCCGCGCACCGAGACATTGGCCAATTCCATGAATGTATCCACGACGATCGTCTCCTCGGGGAGGTCCCGTCGTGTCGAGGGCTGCAGGACGTCGGGCAACTGCAGCTCCTTCTCGCTCGGATTCAGCTCGAGGAGCGTGCTGTTGCCGCTGGTCTCGACGTTGTGGCCCGGCCCTGGACGGAGCACCCCGAGGACGTGTGTGAGCGAAGGCGCGAGGCTCGCTTCGGACAGCCTGAGGCGCAGGAAGTTGCTCGGGTCCTCCAGCAAGAGCTGCTCCTGTTGTTCCGACGACAGACCGCTGACGAGCGACGCGTAGGGGTCGAGTGACCCGCTCGGCCAGGTCACACTGTCGTCGACGACGATGCCGCGGTCGCTGCGTACGAGCGCGCCGCCCCCTGTCGTCGGGAAGCCGAGGACCCAGTTCGACTGGGCGGCGTACGTCCCGAGCTCCGAGTTGTACCCGTCGATGACGACGGCGTCGCCGATGACCACGCCCTCCGCGCCGAAGAAGCCCGCGTTACCGACGTGGTGGACGTTGGGCCGCACGATGAGCCGCACCGCGAAGTTGCCGACGCCCACACGCGCGCGGCTCGTCAGCGTGACACACCCATCGGCGAGGCGTTCGCTCTCGACCCAGTAGATGCCCTGGTGGAAGCGCACCGGCGTCTCTTCGTCCCCGAGCCTCCCGCTCCGCCCTTGCGACACAGCGAGCACCGACTCCGCGAGCCCCGCCTCCGCGAGGTACAGAGCGCGCTTGCGATCGATCGACGCGCATTGGCGACGGGCGAAAGCCGACTGGATCTCGACCAAGTACGCGCCGAGGCTCGCGATGAAGATGACCGCGAACAGCGACGCGATGAGCGCCGAGCCGCGGCGCGAATCGCTGATCAACCTGTGTTTGCCGTTTCGCATGTCTTGTTCCCGGCAGAAACGCGCCTCCTCCTCAGTTCCGCGGCGCGATACGCAGCGAGCGCTCGACCGGCTGCCGACGGCCGTGCTCGTCGATGCGCTCGACTGTCAGGAGCACCCGCACCTCGGCGCCATCGCGCGCGAACGCGAGGCCGCCCTCGTCGAGCAGGTCGTTCCCGTTGTCGTCCTCGGCGTTGCCGTCGACCTCGCCCATGTAGGCGGTCGGGACGGCGTTCGACCAAGTGATCCGGCGCGTCTCCGCGACGTCGGCGTTCTCCGTCCACATCACGCGGCCGCCCTCGCGGGTCACGAGCGGGGTCGGCGGCGTGCCGCGGCTCACCTCTCGGGCGGGGCCGCTGTGCGCCGACCAGGCGATCTGCTCGGTCGGACCGGTCACGACATTGCCCGCCGCGTCGCGCCCGAGCACCGCGGCGAAGCGCACGAACGACGACGGCACCGGCGCCGGTACCGGACCCTCGATCTCGGAGTCCTGCGCGGACATCAGCGCGAACGTGATGCGCTCCAGCGTCAGCTCCAGCTCGCTCTCCAGGCTGCTGCGCATCGCCCCGGAGCGCACTGCCGCCGCGCCGCTCTCCGAGACGATGCGGACGTTGGCTGCGAGCAGCGCGAGGATCACGATCGCGATCGTCAACTCCAGCAGCGTGAAGCCGCCTCGGGCCGCAAACGGGTGGCGCCTCATAGGTCCTCACTCTCCCGCTGCAGGTCTACGAACATCGTGCTCAACTCGAAGTGCCGTGGCCCCAGCCGGCCACGCCACTCGATCCGAACGATCGCCGGCAGCACGAGGCAATCGTCGCTGTGGTTCTCGCGATCGACGATGGTGTCGCCGTTCAGGTCACGGGGCATGCCGAGCGCGCGGAGCACGGCGTCCTCACGGAGCTGGCCGTCGACCTCGGGAAGGATGACCCTTCCGACCGGGCGGATGACCCCTCCCTCGTCGACGATCGGATCGAGCCCAGGCGCGGTGAATATCGGTCCCGGCGCCGTCCCCGGCCCGAGTGGGTCGTCGTCAGGGTTCGCGTTGTAAGACACGAAGAGGTCGAGGAACGACGTCGCGCGCATCGACTCCAGAGTGCTCATCGCCGCCTCGACAGCGGTCGCCTGTTCGCGTTTCGAGACCGTGTGCGAGAGCGATGCGCTGATGGTCGACGACAAGATGTAAGCGGCGACAGTGAGGATCAGGATCGAGACCGTGATCTCGAGCATCGTGAACCCACGCCGGCCGACGCGTCGCGCTGCAATCAGGAGGAGCACAGATCGTTGATCTCCTCGACACTTTTCGAGCGGGCCTCACCCGCCGCTTGACACGAACGCCTGTTCGGCCCAGAAGCCCCGGCGGGCTCGTTTCGGCGCAGGGGCGCGGGCTCCGCGGTGGAAATCCCTTCCGGGTTCACGCGCCGCAGCGCGCGAGGTAGCCGAGCGGCGCGAACGAGTCG
>Ga0163154_10003837_pt1 | contig 20348 bp, 20 predicted proteins | sample OliLakLV19MP9P1_FD_148649 | JGI IMG/M metagenome (GOLD analysis project Ga0163154, IMG submission 148649) | Freshwater microbial mat bacterial communities from Lake Vanda, McMurdo Dry Valleys, Antarctica - Oligotrophic Lake LV.19.MP9.P1 | ecosystem: Environmental > Aquatic > Freshwater > Lake >...
GCAGACTTCTGGGCGACCTTCCACCGGCTGCATATAAAACGCCTTGACCGCCGTCGGGTAGTTATAAACGAACAGCGGCTTATCAAACATTTGAGTTAGCGCGGTCTCGTGCGGGCTACCAAAATCGTTGCCCCATTCCATGTCTACGAGGGCGCGTTCTTCTGGGTCTTGAATGGTGACGGCCAACGCCTTGAGGCGCTCCACGGCTTCGTCATAGCTGATGCGTGGGAAGGGCGCAACCGCGTTCTGGAGGGCGGTGGTGTCGCGCTCCAAAATCTCTAACTCGGCCTTGTGTTTGGTTAAAACCGTTTGGATGACGTGCGAGAGCAGTTCTTCTTCCATGTCCATCAGGTCTTCGAGGCTGTAATGCGCCATCTCTGGCTCCAACATCCAGAACTCGATCAGGTGACGGCGAGTCTTGCTCTTTTCGGCGCGGAAGGTCGGGCCAAAGGCGTAGACCTTGCCGAACGCCATCATATTGGCTTCGTTATAGAGCTGCCCTGTCTGGCTGAGGAAGGCTGGCTCGCCAAAATAATCCAACTTGAACAGGTCGGTGGTGTTCTCACCGGCGGCGGGCGTGATGATGGGGGTATCGACCAGTAAGTAGCCGTGGTCATCTAGCCAGTTGCGGAGGGCGCTGATGATGGTGGCGCGAATCCGCAAAATCGCCCATTGGCGTGACGAACGTACCCACAGGTGGCGGTTATCCATCAAAAATTCTGGGCCGTGGTCTTTAGGGGTGATGGGGTATTCGTGCGCCATCTGTACCAATTGAATGTCCTTAACGCCGACCTCGTACCCGCCCGGGTAGCCGGGGGCGCGTTCATCTTTGCGGACATTGCCGGTGATGATGACCGACGACTCTTGCGAGAGTTTCCCTGCGAGGTCGAAACCTTCCTCGGTTAGGTCGCCTTTGAAGGCGACGCATTGGGCGATACCTGATCCGTCGCGCAACTTTATAAATGACAATTTACCCTTGCCGGTACGGTTATAGACCCAGCCGCGCAAGGTGACTTCCTGCCCATCGTATTGGGCAATTTCCGCAATTGAGATGACGGGTGGCACGGTTTCGCTCCTGATGTAAAAGTAAAAAATCTGATCTTGATGTGCCTGATTATAGCATGACAGAAAAGACGACTTGGATTTGGGCAGAATCCATAGGGTGCAAATTGCACAAATGGGGTTAATCTATACATATGGTAAGCAATAATGCCTCGTTAACGACGTTTTTATATGCGTGCCATATTGTTATTGTGTGAGTTGTACAAAATGCCGTCCAAAGTTAGTACGAAAGGTAAAGAATCCATGTTAGGTCGTAACCCCGCCAATTATCACGTTGAATATCTTGATGTTGCCCAGCATTGGGACGCCTCTTCGCAGCCTTACGGCGGCGGCGATGCGCTCATCACCTTGCTCTCACAGGGGTGGGAGATGAACGGCACGATTTATATGGAATATAAGTGGTTTGGCGGCAATCGCCGCATCCGCGTGTATCACTGCGACCTCTACCGCGACGACGACCACATGACGTTGCCGGTGATTCACAACCCGTATGTCAACCGCCTGTTGCGCCAGCCGCAGTTTAAGATTGAATTGCGCGAGACCGGCAAACTAACCCCGCACAAGGTGGTCTAGCGTTTAGGGAATCATGATTGAAAAACCGAATATCGCGGAGGAGATGGCCTCCTCCACGATATTCGGTTTATCGCCGCGCATCTCTGAGACGACTCTCAAACAAGTTGATTTGCGGCGTTGAAATCAGGGCTAAGTGTAGCTATTGGCCTAATGTGTTTTCCAATGTCTCGATTTAATTGGGGAAGATGATTCAACCATCAAAAAACAGGAATCCGCAGTCAGTGGGGTCTAAAATGCCGTTACATAATCTTTAAAGTGATTGGTTATTGGTTGTCGTGCTTACCGATTAACCACCAAAGATCGTTGCAAAAGAAGTAATCAATGGTTTGAATGTGATCTTTTAAGATAGCCTCGGTTCTCATATTAGGACGAATATCGCAGTAATAGACACCATCCAATGGATTGAGTTTTACAGTAAACCCCTTGAAGTGTCCGGGTAAAAATGTACCGCTGACACCATACTGGTTCTCATGCTTTGTTTGTTTTCTTTGTACATCGTTCAGGAAAATTGCGATATGAGGGAGTGTGGTGTCAGTTAATTTAGAGTATAGAAATTTATCCAAGAATATTTTATCAATTCTATCTTTACTTGAGGTTTTTACAGAACCTATAGCTTTTAATTCATGATCTTTCAGTAACAACAAGTCGTGTTGATAACTCATTTTAAATTGCACTACATTGTCTACTTCTACCGGGACTTGTATTGTGCCTGTAGTACATTCGACTCCTACATATCTTACGAGTAATTGTATGATTCTCTCGAATAGATCACCATTTATTTTTCGAGCCTTATTTGATAAACCGGCAGGTAAGGCATCTAGCGTAGCACCAATAGACTGTTGAACCGTATAAATTGACCTGATAATTAAATCACGTTGCTCTAAGTTATCTTTGGGAATATCACGTATATTTTTTAGGATGTCAAAGAAGTGTTTTTTGAGTTTTGCTGCATCCTCGACTCTATACATGAGATGTGAGTTTATTGGGCGTGTGATGTTATAGTAACCTTCCTGTTTATATTGGTAAAATTGGTAATGACTTTCGTTTTGAGAAACAATCACGGCTTGCAAATCATTCTCGATAAATTCTAGGTAGTTGATACTAAAATCAACATAGTCCTCGACAGAGAGAAAATGTTTTTTATCCGTAACAATTGTTAAAAGATTATTTAAATTCATCGAATACTCTCTCTACGTTCTGCCACTTTTCTATCATATTCAATCCAATCTTCGACACTCATTTTCCGCACATTATCTATCCTATTCATTGCCCAAATGTTGTATTCTGGCTCTCTATCGCATCCTAGCCAATAGCGTCCCAATTGTTCAGCCACGACAAGGGTTGTTCCTGATCCAGAAAACGGATCTAAAACCGTATCACCAATTTTTGATGATGCAAGTACAAATTTTCTAATCAATTCTTCCGGTTTTTGGGTTGGATGTGGTGTGGTTTCTCCCATTCCATTACAAGTTGTTGGAATATCTATAACATCTTTAGGCTTTGCTCCTCTTGCATTAGGCGTCCATGCTTCCCTCACCTCACTTTTCCCTTTCCCATATTGACTCGTGTCTGCTTGGGGATGAGAAGGATACTTAAGGGTATGCGCCCCATAAGGTATCCTTATATCGTCAACGTTTAATTTAGTCTTTTCAATTTTTCGAAAATGTAGTAGGCTTTCGTGCGACCTTCCCCAATCATTTCCGAGATTAGCCTTGTTTTTATAGTGCCAGATCAGCCAGCGACATGACTTAAAAAATTTCATGGCTGGGTGTTTTATATCTGCCAATATCTCTGAAAAGCCACAAACATACATGGTTCCATCAGGTTTTAATACTCTAGATACTTGTTCAATCCATTTGAGCGACCATTCGATATAAGCCTCTTGACTCTCAAAATTGTCCCACTCGGCCTTCTTGATGTTGTATGGCGGATCAGCAAAAATAAGGTCAACAGATTCGCTCTCAATAGACTTTAACCAGTCAATAGAATCCCCTTGATACAACTTTCCATGAGGATGTTCGTAATGAAGGCGAAAATCAGACGTATTAGCCTGTATAGGCATTCTTGTACCTTTAGATTCTAACGTTTCAAACAATTTCTGTTGTGTTAGTTCTTCCATCGTCATATACCTGTGTTGATGATACCTGATTATAGATGTTTTACCAGAAAAGCGCCGTAAAGCCCCTACCTGAAGGTAGGGGGATATAAGGCGTAATTGACCTCTCTGGCTCATCGTGCTAAACTTTTTTCGCACATGGCTGTCACAGCCGCGATTAACTAACTTGGACAGGACGTGTCCATGCCGGATAACGTAGAGTGCAGTCAGGCTCATGCGTCCGTCAGAAGCCCCCGCCTTTAGGCGTGGAGAGCGTCACATATGAAAACATCTCACTGGAAAGTGAGCGCCAGCTATGTTTTCCTTTCGCAGAATGACGTAATTTTAATACAACGCCTGACGTGGGCGATATTGTAGGGCTTCGGCGGTGTGCTGCATTTGAATCATGTCGCTGTCGGCGAGGTCGGCGATGGTGCGACTGAGTTTTAGGACGCGATGATACGCCCGTGCGCTCAGATTCATCCGTTTAATACTGACCTCTAGCAGACTCTTGGCCTCTGGGCTGGTCGGGCAAAAAGTCTGGATGTCGCTGACGGTCATATCGCTGTTGGTGCGGGCGTAAGGATGTCCGGTGAATCGTTCGCGCTGACGCTGACGGGCAGCCTCGACGCGGGCGCGTATCGTTGAGGACGATTCGGCGCGGGTATCCGACATCAATTTGTCGTGGTCTACCCGTGGGACATCTAAGTGAAGGTCGATTCGGTCAAGCAACGGCCCCGATAAGCGACTTTGATAGCGCGTAATCATGGTCGGTGTGCAGGTACATGGTCGGTGGATGTCGCCGTAGTACCCACACGGACACGGATTCATCGCGCCGATCAGCAAAAAATTGGCGGGTAGCGTGACACTGGCCTTTGCGCGGCTGATGGTCACGATTTTGTCCTCAATCGGTTGGCGTAATGATTCAATGATATTGCTCGCCAATTCTGGGAACTCGTCGATGAATAAGACGCCACGATGCGCCAGCGTGACCTCACCGGGTTTTGGAATCGAACCGCCGCCAATCAGACCGGCCAGACTGGTGGTGTGATGTGGGGCGCGGAATGGGCGATGTCTTATCAGCGGCTGGTCTGCGGTGAGTAAATCCGCCACCGAGTAGATGCGCGTGACTTCCAGCGCCTCATCAATATCAAGCTGCGGCAGAATCCCCGGCATAGCCCGCGCCAATAGCGTTTTGCCAACCCCGGGCGACCCACTCATCAAAATATTGTGATTGCCCCCAGCGGCGATTTCTAACGCCCGCTTGATGTGTTCCTGCCCTTTGATGTCGGCAAAATCAACCGTGCCTTCTGGCAGAGGGGCGATAATCGCTTCTAACGCAACTTCATGCCGGAAAGCGGGCAGCGGCTTGAGCTTATAGAGGTGTTCGACCAGCGCGGCCAATGTCGGTACGGGGATGACCTTCATCCCGGCAATCAGGGCGGCTTGTGGCGCATCTTCTACCGCGCAATACAGCGTATTCAGCCCGCCTTGTAGCGCGGTATACGCGGCGGCCAATACGCCTCGTGCATGTCGCACGCTCCCATCTAGTGAGAGTTCGCCAATGAACATCGCGCCTTCGGTGCTGCTCAACGGGATTTGGTCAGTAGCGGCCAGAACGCCAACCGCGATGGGCAAATCATAAACCGGGCCTTGCTTGAGTTGGTCGGCGGGTGAGAGGTTGACCGTGTAGCCTTTGTTCGGGAATTGCAACCCGCTATTTTTTATGGCGGCGCGGACGCGCTCACGGCTTTCCTTCACCGCAGAGTCGGGGAGGCCGACAATTGTGAAAATCGGGAGTTGGGCGCGAGGGTTGAAATCGGTCTCAACCAGCACGACTTCCCCCTCAAGACCGATAATGGCGCAGGCGCGAACGATGGAGAGCATGACTGTTCCCTAACTGAGGCTGGAAAACCCATTAGACATCAGAGTATAATGCGCTTACAACGCATTTCAAAGCACCCCGACGTGAGTCGCGGTGTTAATTTACCGTAGACAGCACCAATGACAGCCTGTTATACTCTCTGGCCTGTCATGATGGGCTTACTCTGGGAAAAAGGCAAACCATGAAGGTTTCCACATCTATCAAGGTGCGCTGCCCACATTGCCGCGTTATTAAACGGCATGGGCATGTGATGATCATTTGCAAGAACCCCAAGCACAAGCAACGGCAAGGGTAAGGACGAACTATGCGTGTAGAAGGTGTTGACCTGCCTCGTGATAAACGAGTCGTAATCGGGCTAACCTATATCTTCGGTATTGGGAAGAAGAGCAGCCAAGACATCCTCGCGGCTGTCGGCGTCGATCCCAGCACCCGAGTCAAGGATTTGACCGAGCAGCAGCAAGCAGAACTGCGCGCCCAAATCGGCAACTACACCATCGAAGGCGACTTGCGTCGTTCGGTGTTGGGGGCGATTAAGCGTCTGCAAGAAATCGGCTCTTACCGTGGGATGCGCCACAAGCGCCTTCTGCCGGTTCGCGGCCAACGTACCCGCACCAACGCCCGTACCCGTCGCGGTGTCAAGAAGACCGTACCGGGGCGTGGTCGTAAGCGCGGCGCGTCGAAGAAGTAAGGGAAATCAGCTTGGGTTTTTTCGGTTTGGTTTTATCGCCAGCCGGTCTACCCATCCTATATTCGTCATCACGATACGCCCTGCTCGTGCCGTTGTAGGGCGTATTATGACGTAACCACCATTAGGAGGTTCCATGGCACGCGGTAAGCAGGGTGCAGCCAGTCGTAAGACGGCCAAGAAGGTCGTCAAGAATATCCCTTACGGTCAGGCGCACATCTATGCGACATTTAACAACACCATCGTCTCGATGACCGACCAGTCCGGCAACGTCGTTGCTTGGGCCAGCGCCGGTACGTCGGGCTTCACCGGCAGTCGTAAAAGCACGCCCTACGCCGCCCGTTTGGCAGCGCAGTCGGCTTCGGATGCCGCCGCCGGTCATGGCATGAAAGAAGTGGATGTTTTCGTCAAGGGCCCCGGCCCCGGTCGTGAAAGCGCCATTCGTGCCATCCAAGCCAGCACCTTGAAGGTGCGTTCTATCACCGACGAGACGCCCGTCCCGCACAACGGGGTGCGTCCGCCGAAGAAGCGCCGTGTTTAATCACGCCGTTCGCCTTTTTGTTTGGGAAGTCCCAACACGGTTAGTATAGGGAGGACTTCGGGGATATGAACCTGACCCAAATGGTGCTGCCGCACAAAGTCGAATCGGACGCGGCTACACGTAACTACGGTAAGTTCACCATCAGCCCGCTGGAAAAAGGCTTCGGCCTGACGCTGGGGAATGCGCTCCGGCGCGTGCTATTGTCTTCGCTGCAAGGTGCGGCGGTGACGAGCGTGCGCGTGAGCGATGTCCATCATGAATTCTCGCCCATCCCAGATGTGCGCGAGGACATGACCCAGTTCATCTTGCAGGTCAAGCAGATGCGCGTCAAGCTAGACGGCGAAAGCGCCCGTCTACGTTTGGAGCATCGCGGTGAAGGCACGGTCACGGCTGCGGACATCCGCTGCCCGCCGGAAGTACAGATCATCAATAGTGACCTGTACCTGTTCACCGTTGATAATCCCAACGCCCATCTTGAGATGGAGTTCGAGGTTCGCGCTGGTCGCGGCTTCAGCCCGTCTGATGAGCGTGGTCGTTTGCCGATTGGCGAATTGCCGGTGGATGCCATCTTCAGCCCGGTCAAGCGCGTTAAGTTCGAAATCGAACCGGCGCGTGTCAACAACCTGACCAACTACGATAAGTTGGTTCTGGAAATCTGGACGGACGGGGTGATCCGCCCGCAGGACGCGCTGGCACAAGCCGCGCAAATCCTGATGCGTCACCTGTCGGTGGTGAGTGGGATGAACCCTGATATGCCTTCTGATTGGGGCATGGACGCGATTGACCCTGACCCCGATCCGCGTCTGTCCAACGGCAAGCGCTCACAGCTTCACGATAAGCTGATTGAAGAGCTTGACCTCAGCGTGCGCGTGTTCAACTCGCTCAAGCGTACCGGCATTACCACCATCGGTGATGTGCTAGAGATGCTGGATCGCGGCCAAGACGCCATGCTGGCAATCCGCAACTTCGGCGAGAAGTCGCTGGATGAACTGATTGAAAAACTGCAAGAGAAGAGCTACCTGCCAAAGCCGCAAGACGACAGCGGTACGGCAGAATAACACGAGCCTTCAAAGAGGACGACGATGAGACACAAAGTTGCTGGGAAGAAACTCAGCCGCGACACTGGACACCGTAAGGCGTTGCGCCTGAACCTGACCCGTGCGCTGTTGGAGCATGAACGTATTGAGACGACGCTGGCGAAGGCGCAGTTTGTGCGCGGCAACGTTGAGCGTCTGATTACCGTCGCCAAGCGCGGTATCGAAAAGGCCAGCGTGACCGGCAAGCCTGAGGCTGGCGTCCACGCCCGCCGTATCGCTGCCAGCCGCCTCGGCAATAACCGTAAGATCGTGCAGAAGCTGTTCGATGTCTATGCACCGCGTTATGCGGCACGGGCCGGCGGTTATACACGCATCTTCAAGTTGGGTGAACGTCACGGCGACAGCGCTGAAATGGTGCTGTTGGAATTCGTTGACCGCGATCCCTCGACAATCACCAGTCGGTAAGACCGACTATGCGTTACCGGGCGACACTGGCCTATGATGGCAGTGCCTACTGGGGGTTTCAACGCCAAGCGGGGGATGTCCCCACCGTCCAAAAGGCGGTTGAGGATGCTATCCGGGGCGTGACCCATCAGACGGTAACAATCTTGGGCGCGGGTCGAACTGATACCGGCGTCCATGCGACAGGGCAAGTGATTTCCTTCGACATCGAAGGCTGGTCACAAGGCTCGGTCAAGCTCGTTAAAGCGCTTAATGCCACACTTCCGCCCGACATCAGGCTGCGTGATGTCCTCGAAGCGCCGGGGTTTCACCCCCGCTTTGATGCCGACAGTCGCCGCTATCGCTATACTATCTTGCGGGCGGATGTGCCGAACCCCTTGCTCAATGGGCGGGCGTGGATGGTCAATTTGCGGTTAGACCTTGCAGTGATGCAAGCCGCCGCACAAATGTTGATCGGAACGCACGACTTCGCCACGTTTGGCAATCCGCCGCAGGGCGATAACACCGTCCGTGAGGTGTTCATCTCTGAATGGACGCAGCGGCCTGACCTGTGGGGCGAAATCTTCGAGTATGTCGTGGAGGCCACCGCCTTTTTGCACCATCAGGTGCGGCGGATGGTCAGCATGATGGCCGAAGTTGGGCAAGCAAGGCTATCTTTGGTAGAGTTTGAAGCGCGATTTCGTGCCGCAGATATAAACCAGTCAAAACGCGCCGCGCCGCCACAAGGACTGATCCTTGAGGCCGTGCGCTATCGCGAATAAAATATCGAGCAAGAACAAGTGCGAGGCGTGGCAATCCAGTCAGCCCGCCGGAGGAAACGATGAGAGTCAAGACGTTTGTGACCACTCCCGACGACATCAATCGTCAGTGGTGGGTCGTCGACGCGGAAGGGCTGACGTTAGGCCGCCTCGCGACGAGAATTGCCGTGGTTTTACGCGGTAAGAATAAGCCGATCTTCACCCCGAATCTCGACTGTGGCGATTATGTCATTGTTGTGAATGCGGACAAGCTAGTCGTGACGGGCAACCGTCTCGAGAAGAAAATTTACTACCACCACACCGGCTTCTTGGGCGGTATCAAGGCTGAGCGCTTGAAAGTTTTGATGGGTCGTCGTCCGTTGAAGGCGCTTGAAACCGCCGTCAAGGGTATGCTGCCGGATGGTCGTTTGGGTCGCGCCATGTTTAAGAAGCTGAAGGTCTATGCCTCTGCGGAACACCCGCACGAAGCACAGCAGCCTAAAGTCCTTCCGTACACGAAGTAGGGGAAACGAAATGGCTTCTCAATATTTTGAAGGCATTGGCCGCCGTAAGGCCTCTAGCGCCCGCGTCCGCCTGTATGCCGGTGGGTCGGGGAATTTCCTCATCAACGACAAGGACGCCCGCGATTATCTTCCTCGTGCTGGCGACTATGAAATCATGTTGCAGCCATTGACCGTTGTCGGTCAAGATGGTAGCTACGACATCAGCGTCCACGTCAACGGCGGCGGCATCAGCGGCCAGCGTGACGCAGTTCGACTCGGCATCGCCCGCGCCTTGCTGGAAATCGACGCCGATTACCGTAGCCAACTGAAGCCCGCCAAGCTCCTCACCCGCGATGCGCGTGAGAAAGAGCGTAAGAAGCCGGGTCTCAAGCGCGCCCGTAAGGCTCCGACCTACACCAAGCGTTAATCCGCTTGTGGGTGGTCAGAACACCTTGCGAACCATGCTCGACACAACAGGCAAGACCGTTTTTACGCGGCCTTGCCTGTTTTCTATTATCTGATTGCGTTAAGGGAGTTATTTCTCATGAACGGATTACTGCCAGATTTTACCAATGCTATTGTGCGCCGTCCGGCGGCCAGCTTCGCCAGCGGCATCACGACTCGCGGCTATCTAGGACTGCCCACCCTCGCAGAGACGCACGCCGCCTTTGACACGTATGTGGCCGCCTTACGCGCCGCTGGCCTAACTGTAACCGAGTTGCCCGCCTTAGAAGAACACCCGGACGCCCATTTTGTCGAAGACCCCGCCGTATTGTTCCATGATACGGCCTTCATCTGTCGTCCAGCTACTGTCAGCCGTCGCGGTGAAGAAACCCTGATGGCTCCCTCACTGGCCGGATTCCGCCGCGTGTACGCCAAAGGCGATGCCACCATTGAAGGCGGCGACGTACTGTTCTGCGAAGACCGCGTTTTAATCGGCCTGAGCAAGCGCACCAACCGCCTCGGCGCAGAACAACTCAAACAGGCTATCCTAGACCGGCTGGGGACGGTGCGCGTCGATTTCGTGCCATTCACGGGCGTATTGCACCTGAAGACCGGCCTGACCGAAATCGCGCCGGGGATTTTGGTACACGACCCGCAAATGCGCCTACAAACCGACATCCCCGGCCTGAAAATCGTGACACTGCCCGCGTCTGAGGGCTATGCCGCCAGCGTGTTGCCCGTCAACAATCATATCCTCATCGCTGAGGGATACCCGACGGTAGCGGAATTAGCCGCGCAGAACTATAACGAAGTCCATGCGCTGCCGATGGTCGAAATTGAGAAGATGGACGGCGGCTTAACCTGTCTGTCGCTCCGCTATTAAGGGCAGTGATGAGTCCTGAGTCCCTAGACTAAAACACCCTAAAATCTGTTTGGCTCATGTTCAAATCGAGTAGGGACGGCATTCTTGCCGTCCGTTTTCCGAACAGGCGGACGCCCAGAAGGGCGTCCCTACAGTCACGGTTATTTCACCCAGTTTGAACATGAGCCATCTGTTTTTTCTCATCACCCATCACTATGTTTTCGGAGGTCTTATGACGCTCACAATTGTTGGACTTGGCCCAAGCGCGGCGGGGGACATCACGCGGCGGGTGTGGCAACTCTTAGCGGACGCGCCGACGGTGATTCTGCGGACGGAGCGCCACCCATGCGTGCCGGAATTGCCCAACCATGAGCGCTTCATCGTGTGCGATGATTTATATGAGAAGCACCCGCACTTTGCCGATGTCTACGAGGCGATTGTCGCCCGCGTGATGGAATATGCCCGCGCCGGGGATGTGGTGTATGCCGTCCCGGGCGACCCGTGCGTGGGGGAGTCTACGCCGCCGAAATTACGCGCCGCCTGTGCTGAGGCCGATATCCCGCTGGTGATTCTGCCAGCGGTGAGCTTTATCGAGCCATCATTGGCGGCTGTGGGCGTTGATGGGATTGACGGTGTGCAACTTCATGATGCGCTGGTGATTGGCGCGATGCACCATCCGCCGCTAAACCCAGACGCGCCCGCCCTCATCAGCCAAGTTTACAGCCGTCAGGCCGCCAGCAATCTCAAATTGACGCTGATGAACCAGTACCCCGATGATTTTATGGTCAAGTTGATTCATGGCGCAGGGTCGGATGACGCTCTGACCGAAGAATTGCCGCTGTATGAGATTGACCGCAGCCCGCACATCAATCACCTGACCTCGCTGTGGTTGCCCGCACTGGGTGATATGAGCAGTTTTGAGCGATTCCAAGAGATTATCGCGCATCTCCGCGCCCCGGAAGGGTGTCCGTGGGATAAAGAGCAAACCCACGAGTCGCTTCGGCGCTATCTGCTAGAAGAATCGGCTGAGGTGTTGGAGGCGATTGACCGGGGCGATATGGAAGCATTGGCTGACGAATTGGGCGACATATTGCTCCAAGTCGTCCTGCATACACAAATTTCCATCGACGACGGCGATTTTAAGATGAGCGATGTCTTGCGTTCAATTAACGCCAAGATGATTCGGCGTCACCCGCACGTCTGGGGTGATGTCGAGGCGAATAATCCCAGCCAAGTCGTGACCAATTGGGAGGCGATTAAGTCCCGTGAGAAGGCGGCCAAAGCCCAAGTGAAGGCGGAATCGCTATTAGACGGCGTGCCGTCTACGTTGCCGCCGCTACAACAGGGCTATAGGTTGCAACACAAAGCGGGCAAGGTCGGGTTTGATTGGCCGTCGGTGGAGCCGGTGGCCGATAAAATCCGCGAGGAAGTGGCCGAACTTCTAGCGGCGGAAACGCCCGATGAGCGCCTTAAAGAATTGGGCGACATCTTGTTTGTGGTGGTGAATCTGGGGCGGCATGTCGGCGTCGAAGACCCAGAAACCGCGCTCCGGTTGACCAATCAGAAATTCCGCACGCGCTTTTTGGCCGTCGAGCAGGCCGTCCAAGCCAGCGGGCGTGATTGGGAAGATTTCACGCTTGATGAGTTGGACGTGTTCTGGAACGCGGCCAAGAAAAATGGCTAGATTCCCCAGTTAAGTTAACCATCTGAGTAGGGCGCAGCACGCTGCGCCCTACTCAGTACTCATCACTCGCTATGTGGGTGGGGTATGCGGTAGCCAGAGCGTGAAGGTTGTGCCGTAGCCTTCGCCGGGGCTGGTCACGCCGATTCGCCCGCCGTGCGCGGTCACAATCTCGCGTGAGATGGCGAGTCCTAAGCCCAGTCCGCGCTGCGGGCCGCGTGCTTTATCCACCTGATAGAATCGCTCGAAAACGCGGCTGAGTTCCGCGTGTGGGATGCCGATTCCGGTATCGCGCACGCTGATTTCGACGCCTTGATCCAGCGGATGTAGGCCGATTTCGATATGGCCGCCATCGGGGGTGAATTTTACGGCGTTACTGAGCAAATTGGTGATGACTTGCGCCATACGGTCTCCATCAGCGCGGACGGTGAGTGCGCCGGGGGCTTTTACGGTGAGCGTGACATCTCGCTTACGCGCCACGACTTCAATCCGCTGGACAAGCGCTTGGGTCAGGGCAGTCATATCCACCAAGTCAAGCGTGAGCGCGACTCGCCCGCTTTGCAGTCGTGCGAGGTCAGTCAACTCCAAGACCATCCGCGTTAGGCGGTCTGCTTCAGAGTAGATGACATTTGCCGCAATCACGGGGTCGCTAACATCGTCAATGATGGCTTGCGCGTACCCTTGAATCGACGTTAGCGGCGTTTTGAGGTCGTGGCTGACATTGGCGAGGAAGTCGCGTTGTGCCTGTTGCGTGCTTTGCACCTCATGCACCATCGTATTGAAAGCGTCCGCGACTGCCTGTACTTCTGATGACCCTTGACGCGAGACTTGATGCGAGTAATCGCCGCGTGCCACCGCCCGCGCCGCGCTCCCCAATGCCGAAAGCTGTTTAATCAACTGACCGCTGATGATCGCCGCCAAGATGAAGGCTACGCCCAAGCCGAACAGCGCCGCCTGTAGAATCGGCCCGGCCAGCGAGCCACTGAACTCGGCCAGCGATTCCTGAAGCGTGCGCGTCGAACGTTGTTCAGCCAATAATATGGCAAGGTCACGCACAGGGCCGGTGCGGACGCCGATGAACAACCATTCGGTATGATCTGGGTCGCGCACCGAGCCGAACACCCCATCCACCAACGGGTTTTGTGGGCCTCCTCCGGTGCCAGCAGCGCCGGGGCTGACGCGATAATCGGGGTCAATCATCAGGTTAATAGTCGCGCCGGACTCAAACACGCCCGCCGAGTCGTAATTGACGACCCGGTTTGACCAGCGCACGACCAAAACCCGCGAGTCGTATAAATCGGCTTGGTCTTGTAACTCGTCAAAGGTCAGGCGGTCTACACCCTGCCGCGACATATCGGACATGAAACTACGGGCAAGCTGCACCAACCGCTGATAGCCCACTAGCGATGGCTCTGGCCGCGAACTGAGCGCGGTTAATAACACGACTGCACCGACCCCTAATGTGACGACCAGCAACAGGAAGTAGGAACTGAACAATTGCCAGCGTAGCGTCCCAAAGCGGCGGAACATCAGCGCACCTCCAGCTTATACCCCACACCCCACACGGTCTCGATGCTGGGAGTCATACCTTCCAGTTTATGGCGCAGGTGGGCGACGTGGACATCAACCGTGCGGGTTTCCCCGGCAAAGTCGTAGCCCCAGACCACTTCTAGCAGCCGCTCACGGGTGAAAACCTTGCCGATATTACGCGCTAGTAGTAGCAATAGGTCGAATTCCTTCATCCGTAAGTCAACCGTGCGTCCGCCGATGTCTACGGCACGACGATCCGGCTGGATGACGACATTCCCCACGCTGACCGCGCCTTCAGCGGGCGCAGCGGTATCACGGTTGACGCGCCGCATGATGGCCTTCACCCGCGCCAACAATTCACGCGGATTAAACGGCTTAGTCAGGTAATCATCTGCGCCCAACTCGAGGCCGACAATTTTGTCAATGTCATCGCTACGCGCCGTCAGCATGATAATCGGCACATCTGAGGTGGCGCGTACTTTCCGGCAGATTTCTAGCCCATCCATCCCCGGCAGCATCAGGTCAAGGATGACCAGCGCGGGCTGTGTCTCAGTAATCTGGCGATAGCCTGCCAGCCCATCATTGGCGCTTTTGACTATGAAGCCTTCTTTTTCGAGATAAAGTTTTGCGAGGTCAACGATACGCTGTTCATCGTCGATGATGAGGATAAAGTCACTCATGGGACATCCTCCAAGGGGATGAGGTCAAGACCGCGTAGCCACGGGGTCAGTAAATCGGTCAGAGTAGTATTTCCCGCTGCGTTCAGGTGCATATCGTCCGGGTAATACAACGCGGCTGAGGTCGCTGCGATGGTGTAGAGCGATTCTGTCGGGTCGTAGCACGCGAGTTTGAGTTCAGCGCAGATGCTTTCTAGGGTTGTGCGCGGCGAACCGAGCGTTTCAATCACGGATTCATCCATGAAGTTAGCGGTGATGCCGCTATAGACTTCCTCGCGGGTCGGGATGATGAGGACGACCAGCGTTCCGCCCCAACTTTCGACCAACGCTTTGGAGTCCATCAGCGCCTGACGGGTGGTTTCGACCCCAAATTGGTTGACATCACGGCTCATGTCTAAAGCGGCCAACTCATACGGCTTGCCGAACAGGAACGGCGTCCCGTCAGGATAGGCGGCTTGATATTGCGCGACAAAGGCGGGGTCATTCCCCGGCAAGCCTGACCAACTGCCGGTGGTGAGCAATTCCAGAACCGCCGCGCTGACGAGATTCTGGGTGAACCAATTGACCGCTTTGGCTGGTTCAATCGCTGTAGAGACATCCCCCGGCAGACGCTCAATATCCCCGCGCCAACTGAGCAAGCTGTAATCGTCGTTGAAGTCGTTGCCGAAAAATTGCCAGATGACCAGTTTCGGTTTGAGGGGGGCAGCGAAATCGGCCAGCATTTTGGCGTGACTCAGGCTGCCGGTCACAGGCGTAGCGAGGTTGACGACGCCCAACTGATTCTGCGCGGCCAATTGGTCTACCCAACAATCGGCTTGCTCTGTGAAGCAGAATCCAAATGAGTCGCCGACCACGGCCACATCAACCCCGTAATCCACGGGACGATTGCGGAAGCCGATTCCCTCATCTGCCGCGAGGCTGTCATCCCAGAGTTTGGCGGTGGTGAGCTTAAAGGACACCGATGGGCTACCATATTGGACGACATCGGTCAGGCCGGGGCGCAACGTGTAGTAATGGTCATGGTTTTCGCGCCACGCCGGAGTCCACGCCTCAGAGTAGGAGGAGCCGGTGGTGATGGTGCGCGCCACCGCCCCGATTTGGCTGTTGAGGTTGGGCGCAATCAGGCGCAACAGTAGCTCAAGCAAGCCGACGCTGACAAGGACGATAATCAGAGTGGTTAAGACTCCGCGAAGCAGACGGCGCATTAGGAGTTATCTCCGAAGAAGTAGAATTCCATCAGGTCTCGCACCAGCGGGGCAGCTGTGCCACTGCCCTCGCCGCCGTCCTCAACCATGATGACCACGGCGATTTCCGGGTCGATTCTCGGCGCATATCCGGCGAACCACGCATGAGTGGTCGTCCCCGGCAGATTTTGCGCCGTTCCGGTTTTGCCACACACGCCCAACGTCAGCAGAGGGGAATCGACAAAAACTTGCGTTGCTGTGCCGCTATACGCGGTGGTTACATCACACATGCCGCGCCGCACGGTGTCGAGGACTTCAGCGCGGACGCCCAGATTCCCCATACTGGTCGGCTCGGCGTTGTAGACAAAATTACTGAACAAGCCCGCTTTCTCAACCAGATACGATTTCCAGAGCGTGCCGCCATTGGCGACGGCGGCGGTTAGGCGCGTGATTTGCAGTGGCGTGACTTCGACTTCGCCTTGCCCGATTGCCATGCTGACGGCATCGACGAATGACCAGTTCAGGCCGGTCTTGATGCGGTAGCTGTCGGGGTCGCCGATATTGCCATCATCTTCTGGGATGTCGGTCATACCGGTAGAGACGCCTAGCCCGAATTGGCGCAGATAGCGCGGCATCAGGAACGGGTCGCGGATGTTCATCTGATACCCGACTTCATAAAAGTATGGGTTGCAACTGTTGGTAATCGCTCCGGCAAGGTCTAGTGTGCCGTGACCGCTCGCTAACCAGTCGGTACGGGTGATGTCATCCCGCGTCCAACTGCCGGAGCAGGAGTAGCGCTGATTGATGCTATATACGCCGCTTTCGGCCACGGCCAACGAGGTGGCAATTTTCATGACCGAGCCGGATGGGTAACGCCCTTGCGCGGGGCGGTTGAGCAAGGGTAGGCGCGGGTCAGTGCTGCTCTTGGCGATGATATCTTGCGCCGCCTCCCGCCCCATGACCGGATAGGGGGTGAAGGCGTTTCCGTCATAAGATGGATAGCTGACCATCGCCAGAATCGCGCCGGTATTTACGTCAATGACGATGGCCGATGCGCCTTTGCTGATACGCGCCCAGCCATCCGCATTTTGGGCGTAGGCCCTGGTGAGTAATTCCAGCGCTTTTTGCTGCAAATCGCTGTCGATGGTCAGCCAGACAGCTTGCGCCGGTTCGGAAGCGCGTTCTGCGATGTCGCGCAGCCGTGCGCCGGAAGCATCTTCAATCACCAGTTGGGCGCGAGGCACGCCGCGCAGCATAGCGTCCCATTGGCGCTCAATCCCGCTGCGCCCCAGAATCGCGTCCTGCTGGAAACCTTCCGCCAAAATCGCTGGAACATCATCCGCATCCAGATAGCCCACCGTGCCGAGGATGTGCGGCATCAAGCTGCCATTGGGGTAGTTGCGGGCGGGGCGGCTGCCGAAATCCGCCGCGCAATGGGTGGTCAGCGCATCCTTATGTAAGGTGTACGCGCCGGGTTCGATAATCGCCACCTCATTGACCCAATCCGACGCCTGCGAATCGAGGCGGGCTTGGAGTTGTTCAAGTGTCAGGGTTGACGCCTCTAAAAGCGTGTTTAAACAGGCCGTCTCATCGGGGATGTTCCGGCGGACGACTTCTACGGTGATGATGAGGCGCTCATCTTGCATCGCCAGCACCACGCCGTCATGGTCGTAGATATTGGCGCGGTTGACCGGGGTGGTAATCAGCCGGAGTCTGCCGCCGTTGCCCAGTTCACGGAATATATCCCCGCGTGACCATGCCACCCGCCAACCGTCATCGCGTTCATCGAATACCAGTGTCATCTGTCGCCCGCTGTCGGTGAACGAGCCTAATAGATGAGTCTCAAAGGTCGCATCATAATTGAGGGTGACGATTCGCGGCGCAACTGGGTCACGGGCGATGGCGCGGGATTGGGTCGTGACGCGCTGGAGGGTGATGGTCTCCGCCGCGCCCTGATATAATGCTTGAAACTGCTCAAAAGGTGTGGCCTCGCGGGTAGAAAAATTGATGCGGGCGTACATCTGCGCGTAATCGCCGGTCTGCCACCCATACAAAAATTCCCCGGCGGCGCGCTCGGCCTCATCCAGCGTGAAGTTGGGCGGGGTTGGCGAGGGGAATAGGGTAGGCAACGGCTGGAGCGCTTGCGGGGATGCGGGTTGACAAGCCGTCAATAGCGCAAGCACAATCAGCATTAAGACGGTAGCGGCACACGAACGAGACACAGATTATCTCCAAACCAACAGACAAGTTTTACCCACGTCTATCATGACAAGCGTAGCCCGTATTGCCATTTCTCAGGACTCATCATTCAAGACTTACCACTACTTTTAAGATACGCCATTTGCGCCCAAAGCGGTATGCTGACGGGTCAAAAATCTGTAAAATTGCGGTAAATTTTCGTTAAATGAGAACCACATTAAAAAGACCGAGTTTTGTTTGACAGGCACGGGGGCGACTGATAAGATACCGCCCGATAAAGACCAGCAATATTAGTACCCTCTCAAGTGAGAGGCAATGCAAATAATGCTGAACCGAGTGTATGTGACGAAAGTGCAACGCAACATAGCGCTGCGGCTCGTTACGGCAGGAAGCACCGGGCGAACGGCAGCGTGCCGCATTTCGCCTTTTTGCACGCCTGACGCCAATACAATAATGCAAGGACGGAGAAGTGTATGCCGACCATCAACCAGTTGGTGCGTAAAGGTCGCCAGAACAAAAAGTTCAAGAGCAAAGCCCCCGCGTTACAGTATACGTGGAATGCTTATGCTCGGCGGCGTTCAAAGCAGGCTACGGGTGCGCCTCAGAAGCGTGGTGTATGCACAGTTGTGCGTACCATGACGCCGAAGAAGCCGAACTCGGCTCTGCGTAAGGTGGCCCGTGTTCGTTTGTCGAACGGGATCGAAGTGACAGCGTACATCCCCGGTGAGGGTCACAGCCTCCAAGAACACAGCGTCGTGCTGGTGCGTGGTGGCCGTGTGAAAGACTTGCCCGGTGTGCGTTATCACATTGTGCGTGGGACGTTGGACTCTGACGGCGTTAAGAACCGTCTCCAATCGCGTAGCAAGTACGGCGCCAAGCGGCCCAAGAAGGGCGTTCCTGCTGCTCCGGTCAAGGGCAAGAAGTAACGGATAAGGTCATCAAGTCATGCCGAGACGGAATTCTCCTCCGAAGCGCGCTGTCGCTCCGGATAACAAGTACAACAATGTCAGCTTGACGATGTTTATTAACCGGATGATGTACGGCGGCAAGCGCAGCACATCACAGGGCATCATGTACGATGCGTTGAACATCATTGAAGACAAGGCCAAGCGCAACCCGATTGAAATTTTTGAGTTAGCGCTCCGCAATGTGACCCCAGCAGTAGAAGTGAAGCCGCGTCGCGTGGGTGGTTCTACCTACCAAGTGCCGGTTGAAGTGACTACTGATCGCGGTCTTTCGCTGGCGATGCGCTGGCTACTGGCAAATGCCCGTTCCCGTTCTGGGAAAGGCATGTCGGCAAAACTGGCGTCCGAACTGCTGGACGCTGCAAATGGTCAAGGGAACTCGATCAAGAAAAAAGACGAGACCCACCGCATGGCGGAAGCCAACCGTGCGTTCGCGCACTACAAGTAAGCTTCCATCCTTTCTGAATAAAACACGAGTCCGACAGAGCAGAGCATGGCTAAAACGCTCGACAACAGACCGGATCTGAACAAGGTCCGCAATATCGGCATCATCGCACATATCGACGCCGGTAAAACCACCACCACTGAGCGTGTACTGTACTATACCGGTATGGTTCACAAAATCGGTGAGGTGCATGAAGGTGGCGCGACCACTGACTACATGGAGCAAGAGCGTGAACGTGGTATCACGATCACCTCGGCTGCTGTAACCGCGCAGTGGAAGGGCTATCAAGTCAACGTGATTGACACCCCCGGACACGTAGACTTCACGGCTGAGGTTCAGCGCTCATTGCGCGTCCTCGACGGCGGTGTGGTCGTGTTCGATGCCGTTGCCGGTGTCGAGCCGCAGTCCGAAACCGTTTGGCGTCAAGCCGACCAGTACAAGGTTCCGCGTATTTGCTTCGTGAACAAGATGGATCGTATGGGCGCAAACTTTGCCCGCACGATTGCAATGATCATTGAGCGCGTCAACGGCAACCCCGTACCCATTCAGTTGCCATTCGGTGAGGGCGACCACTTCAAGGGTATCATTGACCTGTTGGCGATGGAACTCGTGACCTACGCCGACGATATGGGGCAAGATGTCAGCCGTAACCCAATCCCGGAGAGCTACCGCGAACAAGCGGAAACTGCCCGTCAGGAGATGATCGAAAAGATCATTGAGAACGACGAGTTGCTCACCGAGAAGTACCTGATGGAAGAAGCGATTACCGACGATGAGATCC
>Ga0163154_10003838_pt1 | contig 20340 bp, 22 predicted proteins | sample OliLakLV19MP9P1_FD_148649 | JGI IMG/M metagenome (GOLD analysis project Ga0163154, IMG submission 148649) | Freshwater microbial mat bacterial communities from Lake Vanda, McMurdo Dry Valleys, Antarctica - Oligotrophic Lake LV.19.MP9.P1 | ecosystem: Environmental > Aquatic > Freshwater > Lake >...
CTTTATGATGGGAAGTACGACTGGCGATAGTGATGAAGCACCTGTACATGAACAATGCTTTGATACGCCCTTTTGGATAGACAAATATGAGGTGACACAAGCCCAATTTGCCGAATTTGGTGGGCAAAAAGCCAATGCAAACAGCTTTACAGGGGATGAATTGCCTGTAGAGATCATTACATGGTTTGAGGCACGCGATTATTGCCAAAATCAGCGTAGTGGGCGCTTGCCAACAGAACGCGAATGGGAATATGCCGCCCGCGGACCCAACAACCTGATGTATCCTTGGGGAAATGACTTTGTGGCGGATAATGTGGTTTATGGTGGCAATAACAACAGCCGAACTGCGCCTGTGGGTAGCCGTCCAGAGGGCGTTTCTTGGGTTGGCGCGTTGGATATGAGTGGCAATGTATGGGAATGGGTGAGCAGTTTGTATCAGCCTTATCCGTATGATGAGACTGATGAAAGTGTTAGCGATAATACATCGCTCCGTGTGCTTCGTGGCGGGTCTTGGTACAATATCCTTACGGGTGTGCGTTCCGTCTTCCGCAACTGGAACACCCCTACGTACTGGCTCAACAACGTTGGACTTCGGTGTGTTCGCTCACATAGCTCTTCGCTCACATTTGACCAAGACTTGGTGGCGACACAGACGGCAGTGGCAATGCAAGCGACAGAGGTTGCTGATGAGCCTGCTACAGAGCATATTACCCGCAACGAAGATTGGACACCGCAAGAACAAGAATTTGACGGGGTGACGATGGTGCTGGTGCCTGCGGGGTGCTTTATGATGGGAAGTACGACTGGCGATAGTGATGAAGCACCTGTACATGAACAATGCTTTGATACGCCCTTTTGGATAGACAAATATGAGGTGACACAAGCGCAATTTGCCGAATTCGGTGGGCAAAAAGCCGATGCTAATTATTTCGCAGGGGATGAATTGCCTGTAGAACAGATTACATGGTTTGAGGCACGCGATTATTGTGAGTTGCGTGGTGGCAGGTTGCCAACAGAACGCGAATGGGAATATGCCGCCCGCGGACCCAACAACCTGACCTATCCGTGGGGAAATGACTTTGTGGCAGATAATGTGGTGTATTCTAACAATAGCAATCGCCGAACTGCGCCTGTGGGTAGTCGTGCAGGTGGGGTGTCATGGGTTGGGGCTATAGATATGAGCGGGAATGTGTTGGAATGGGTGAGCAGTTTGTATGGGGCGTATCCATACGATGAGACTGATGAAAATATTAGCAATAATAGTAGTGTCCGTGTGCTTCGTGGCGGGTCTTGGTACAGTATCCTTACGGATGTGCGTTCCGTCTACCGCGGCGGGAGCACCCCTACGGTCAGGGGCATCGACGTTGGACTTCGGTGTGTTCGCTCTCAAGAATAGTTCTGTAATACTGTATGATGGTATTACTGTTTTTCTGAGGGGGTCTGGGAGTATCCCCCAGCGCCTGAAAACAGGAATCAGAACATAATTACGAAAAACGAATACCCGACATCCCGTGAAGCGGGCGAAATTTTTTGGGGATGAAAAGGGACGCTATACGCCTATGGCTAATCGTCTCGTACTGGCGGATTAGGGCAGAATGTCCGTATATCCGCCATGCCTCTTACCCCATTGTCTGTCACATCACGCGCAACATGGGCAAATTTGCCATCAGATAATCGCGCAAGGCACGCGGTTGGATGGTCTTTTGCTTGATGACGGCTTCTTCTAATTTTAGTTCATCCACTTTGTATAGCCGTTGTTGGTTTTCGGTGGTGGATTGAATCATCGTATAGATTCCCTACGTTATTGATATGAAACTCAACACACGCCAAAAAACCACATAGACAAGCCATGCTACCTATGATACAATCTAAACATCTCGGGGTATGGCGCAGTTGGTAGCGCGCTGTGTTTGGGACGCAGAGGCCCTCAGTTCGAGTCTGAGTACCCCGATTTATTTAACAACCTGCGGGTATGGTGTAATGGTAGCACGCGACCCTTCCAAGGTCTCAGTACGAGTTCGAATCTCGTTACCCGCTAACAAATCCACCATACAATCAAAACGTCATACGGGTCTATAGCTCAACGGCAGAGCCACCCGCTCATAACGGGTTGGTTATAGGTTCGAATCCTATTGGACCCACAAAAACAGGCGATAATGATTATCGCCTGTTTTGATTTCTATAAGTTAGCTCTCTTCAAACGGTCTAAAAGCCCTTTTAGGGTTGGATAGGTCTTTTTGATGACCGCTATTTTCTCATTGAAAGCGGATGAGTCGTTTTGATAGGTCGCCAATGCTTGTAGGTCTTGTAGGATGGGAATGGCTTCATCATAGCCAGCGACATTGCGTTGTGCGATAAGTGCCTCTGCCCGCGCCCAGAGTGACTCTTTTTGTGGCGCGAGTTGCTCCATTTTCTTTTGATGTGCTCGGGCATCTTTGCGTTTTTTCTCTGCGAGTTGCTGTTTTTTGATTTCTTCGGCACGATTGAGCAATTCTAAAATAGAACGTCCGCCAATCGTTGCCCCCACCGATTGATTTTCACCTGCAAACGCTTTGAGCCGATTAGTAAGGGCAATATCGAGCCGTGTCTCTTGCGCCAAAACACGCTTTAGGAACGCGAGTTTTTCATCATCAGAAAGTTTATAGAGGTATTGCTCCAAATTTTCAGATAATTTTTCAAGTGGATTGCTTTTTTCTGCTGATGTAGATACCAAATCTTTACTCAGCCCAAAAAATTCAGTAAAGTTTTTTAGTGCTGGTGAAAGGCTTTGCAACCCATTGGGAACAGGCGGTTCTATGATTTGGGCGAGTTCATCGTCTTCTGGCTCAAAATCGTCATCCTCTATATCATACCTATCCGCTTCATAATCGGCACTAATGAGCCACGCCAAATAGAGGGCGCGATAATCACCAGTTAAAATTTCATCTCGCACAGAAATAATTTCAGATAATATACCCTCCCCTTCTATCCACATACCCTCATTATTGATTTCATCAAATGAAATATTCAGCACACAAAACTCTTTTTCTTGTGTCCAGACCACCGTCTCCCCAAATTCATATTGCGCCATGATGTGTGCGGGAATTGCCCCTTTGGGAAACCGAAACATCAATTGATGTGTTCCCCAATTGGCAATATAGAGCATCGCATCAAAATAATTGAGCAATACTTTGTAGGGGTCGTGCCGAAAATCGCCATGATGATAAAAAAAACTGGCAGTTGTATTAGTTGGTTGTACACGTGAAGATAACTTTTTAATTTCTTGTTTATCATTATCAGAGAGACGCTTATCTATTGCCTGAAATTCATAATATTGATATTCGCTCATGTTGAACACCTTTCAGCAGAATATATCCAAGCCCTTGACGGGACACATCACCTAATTCTATAATAGCACTCTGAATAAAGCACATCTCTTTACCGCAGACAGTGGGTGGCACATAAAAGCCTTAATTCCCCACCGAGGTGAGGTACATGACCATTAGACACATTAATGGCAGTCTTCACTTTGTATTGTGGACTGCTTTTTTCAATTTTTGGCATAAAACGCCAAAAAATCTTTGTCGGAAAGGAGGAAAAAGTTTTGCCACTTTCAAAGGAACGTAAAAACGAAATTGTCGCTGGGTATCTGAATATTCTGGAAGATTCGAATGGATTTATCATCATTCAATCTCAAGGGTTATCTGTTGCCCAAGTCAACAAACTACGGCAAAAAGTGCGTGAGGCGCAAGGGCAATATGCCGTTGTGAAGAACACCCTTTTTACCAAAGCATTAGAGATGAAAGGCTTCCCTATCCCAACTCACTTGTTGGAAGGACCTGTCTCTGTGGCATTTGGCATGTCTAATTTGCCAGAAGTCGCCAAAGCGGTGTTGGAATTCCAAAAAGAATCCAACGAAAAACTGACCGTCACTGGCGGTATCATGGGCAAGGATATTCTGAACGCCGCCCGTGTTGATGCAGTCTCTAAACTGCCTACACTGGACGAAATCCGCTCACAACTCATTGGTGTCATCATTGCCCCATCGGAAGGCATCGTAAATGTGATTTACGCCGCCACAGGTGCAGTAGTCAATGTGTTGAATGCTTATGTAGACGACCGCAATGGTGCCGCATAATCATGGTGGAAAATATCGCCAAGCACAACCTAATTTTGTATCAACCCGAAAAGCGTTTCGTATATCATTTATCTTGAAAGGATATTAATCTCATGGCAGATTTAGCCAAGCTCGTAGAAGAACTCAGCGCATTGAGCGTGTTGGAAGCCGCAGAACTCAAGACCCTCTTGGAAGACAAATGGGGCGTGAAAGCCTCATCTGGTGGTGGCGGGGCGATGATGATGGCTGCCGCGCCTGTTGCCGCAGAACCCGTTGAAGAACAAACCGAATTCACCGTCACCCTCAAGGATGGTGGTCCAAAGAAAATTAACGTCATCAAGGTTGTCCGTGCCATCACCAGCTTGGGCTTGAAAGAAGCCAAAGATTTGGTCGAAGGCGCACCACAGGTCATCAAAGAAGGCGTTACCAAAGAAGAAGCCGCCGACATCAAAGCCAAACTCGAAGCAGAATCGGCTGTTGTCGAAGTCAAGTAGTTTTTTCTACAGATAAATATGAGGGCAGATGGGCATTATGGCTCACCTGCCCTTTTTTGATTCTATATCATTATGCCGTTGCTTGTTTTAATAACTTGGCTAAAAGGGCATAATCCACAACTTGCCCATTCAATATTTTAATCGTTTTACGATTGGGGTCGCCTTCTTCAAAAAATCCGTCAGGCGCTTGAAGTGATTCGGCATCGAAAATCGTGAATGTCACCCATCCTTTCGCCGTACCCAAAACCGCCACATATTTGCCATTTTTTAGAAAATGGGGTTTCCCATATTGTAGCCGTTCCTCAACGTAGGGATAGCATTATGGGTGATTTGGCGCAATTGGTTGCATACCTCAACCTGCCATTCTTGCTTGGCTTTGTCATTTAATTTGTTGATATAATCGGTCACATCTTGATTCATCGGCATATCATTTTCCCTCCAAATTAACGAACATCTGTTTTTAATTATAAGGGAAAATAGATGTTTGTACAATGAATCTACTGTACAGTCTTTTAGATTAAGGGATGTTGCAGACATACGTCACATTTTCTGACGAAAATGCTCCTAGTCCGCCATTACACCCATACCAGTCATGTGGGATGTAATGGCTGTACTAGCGAAGCGTATGTCAGCCACTGCAAACCGATACCAGCTGTAATGGCTGTACTAGCACGCAGTGCGTATGTCAGCCACCCTTAAGAAAAAAGAACATCTTCAATCCACTTTTCGGGGTTTTGAGCAATATACATCTTCAGTGTATGTAAAGCCCGTTCATCACGAATAATATGGTCATGAAAACTACGATGCCATAATTTACCAACAAATGGTGTCCAGTTTGAGTCTTTTACACCTCGAATATACGCATTGGTTGTAACCGTTTTGAACCACTGAATTCCTTGTGACAAAGTGACAGATTTTTCATTATTTGGGGCATTATTGATTATCAAGATGCTATGAAAATGATTGGGCATCACCACAAAATCATCTAATTCAAAATGAGGGTGTTTTTGAGGAAGTTCATACCAATACTGTGAGAGCATTTCACCCGCGGGGGATAAACATAATTTGTTATCGGCTATATCCCCTAATAAATGCACCCGATTTTGAATGAGAATGGTGATAAAATAAACCCCATCACTTGCATAATCATAACCCTCTAAGCGTAATTTTTTGCGATGATGCACCATGATAAATCCCCCTAATTTGTCACTATATCCAATTAAATTTAGAAAGGTATCTCATCTATAACTGGTTTAGAACCTAACATATCTTGAATGGCTTTTTTCAACTTGTTCTTGAAATTCTCTGTCTTATCAAAATTTGTACTATACAGAAGGGCATCTTTAGTGCGTATATCAAAAGGCAACTCCTGATTTTGGGTTATCACGACAGTAGGCTTGCCAATAGTATGAGCAATGCCTAACTCATAAAAAACATTGGGATTATGCCCTGTGCAATCAGCAATAACTAACTTGCAGGCATTAAACATTGACCAAATTTTGTGCATGGATTCTCTATCTGTATATGTTTCATCTGCCCGCTTGATGCTATACCCCATATTTTCAATAACAGGCTTAATAATACCATCATAAACGGGTTTGAGTTCCTCTTTGAATGGCATTATCACGAATACATCGCATTGGTATTTATCTTCAGTTGATGGTTCACCAAATACAGGTTTTATTCTCATCCCATTGGGCATAAGCCAATTTATAGCCTCAATATCAGGTACCTCATCATAATTAATGCCATATTCCCCACTTATATTCCGTTCTCGTTTATCTCTAGGAATAGCCAATTCTAAAACACCGCTCATCTCTAATTCCATATCATGGGTGAGTTTATCAAAATTTTGGGGATGAAAATAAATAGATAATAACGAATAATTGCCGTCTATATTTTCTAATAAACATCTAGCCCCAACAAGTAATTGAGCTATATCATTTCTGCCTTTTTTGATTAGAAGGCGTTTTATCGCCTCAATATATTTTGTTGCATCTTCCATAGATTCCCACCTTATTAAATATCCTGAAATTTATTATAACATAAAGCTACTATTATGTGGCGGACATATGTCACATTTTCTGGCGAAAATGCTCCTAGTCCGCCATTACACGTCTGCCTGTTTAGGTGTTGTAATGGCTGTACTAGCGAAGCGTATGTCAGCCACCGCACACCGCACACCAGTCATGTGAGGCTGTAATGGCTGTACTAGCGAAGCGTATGTCAGCCACTGTATCACCGCAGTATGTCAGCCACTTTATATCCACCCTAACCCACCCCTCAGCAACTTTTAGCGCAATATCGCGTATAGTACAATATAAGACTGGATAGAACCCCAATAGGATTTATTGTTATGGCTGGAATATTAGAAACGATTATCACCGTCGTGGTCGGCACGATTAACGGAGTCACTGGCACAGTACGCAATGGCATTGCCAGTGTCGAAGATTTTATCTATGTACGTTTTTCTGGGATGCCCTTCATCGTACTGGGCGCACGACAAGTCGGCAAAACCACCCTCATCGAATGGCTAAAACGCAATATGGATGACATTGAGGGCTATAAAACCAACCCCACAGGCGCGGGTGGCGATTCTGTCCCAGAATTCACTGCCAAAGTGGGCGACACTCACTTTAAGCTCAAGCCGAGTCGGGATGTCGGTGGCGAATATGCCATGTGGGAAACCGATTGGGTGGAATTATTCCGCGAGGCAAAACCGCGTGGGATTATCTTTATGCTCGACCACACCGATGTGCATCTGCAAAAAGATGCGCTCAACTTTGTCTTGCAAATGATTGAAGATGAGCCGAATATCGCCAAAGGCTTGCGTGCCATTTATATCTTGGTGAATAAACAAGATATTTGGGGCGAATATATGGAACTCGATGAAATTTTGGGACATTATAAAAATGAGCAAAAACGCCTCCGCGCCCAAGCAGAACGGCTCGACTATCAATATGCTATCACCTATGGCAGTTTGTATACAGGCAAAGGCGTAAAAGCCATGATGAAATCATTTTTTAACACACTGCGCCCCAAACCGCGTGATATAAAAAATGTGGATTAAGGCATGTCTCCATTAAATCATCTGGTCATTGAATATGTCTTTGAGGGGCATAAGCGTGGGTATAATTTCACCACACCTACCAGCGCCTATGATGATGCGACCCTCAAAACCATCTGGAAACATGCCATGCCACGCGGTCAGGGATGGGGCGCAGACCATTTTATTGGGTCACGCACAATCAAGTGCTTTCCATTACCAGATAACCGCATCGCACTATCAGAGACCACCGTCACCGATTTAGCCGATGAAACAGGCAGAAAGGGTATTCGGCGGGCAGTCATCGAGACATTCCGCCCCATCGCCATCAATGCCTATTTTCGGGCGCGACTGGCAACATATGACCTCAACACACAAAATGCCGCCAATATCTTGCATAACCGTGTCTATAACCGCTTCCCCAATCGCAATCAACCCCTTGTGATGAGTTATCCCTATAAAGGGTTAATGCTATGGCGGGTGATAGAGGCGTGTGTATTTCAACTCATGCTCAATATGCCCCGCCAATTACAAAATCGCCCATACCCGTATCATTTCACCACACTAGCGCTCGATTATCGGGATGAATCCCCAATTGTTGTGTTGCCAGAAGAAAAAGCCACCGAAATTACCGATTTCCCCGTGTTAATGTTGCCGTCATAACCCCATTTTGTGGTAAAATTTGCACCATGTGACCTACTTTTCAATAGAACGCGAGTAATCCCATGAGTGATTGGAAAACGATAATCGGCTTAGAAGTTCATGCCGAAATGTTGACAGAAAGCAAAATGTTCACCGCGTGCCCTGTGGTGGATAGTGTGGAAGCATCGCCCAACACCGCCGTAGACCCTCTATCGCTGGGGATGCCAGGGACATTGCCTGTCATCAATAAAAAGGCGATGGATTATGCCATGATGGTGGGCTTGGCGCTCAATTGCGACATTCCACCGTTCAATCAATTTTCTCGCAAGAGTTATTTTTATCCCGATTTGCCCAAAGGGTATCAAATCAGCCAATACGAATATCCGCTCGCGGTGAATGGTTTCATCGAAATCACCCTAGAAGATGGTACAACCAAAAAAATTCGTGTGCGTCGCGCCCACATGGAAGAAGATACAGGCAAACTCACCCACTTGGGCGATGGCAGTAGCTTGGTAGATTTTAACCGTGCTGGCGTGCCACTGCTGGAAATCGTGTCCGAACCCGATATTTTTAGTGCAGAAGAAGCAGAGGCATACGCCCGCAAACTACGCACACTATTGCGTTATTTGGGTGTGAATCATGGCGATATGTCCAAAGGGATTTTGCGTTTTGAAGCCAATGTCAGCGTCATGCACAAAGACGATACCGAATTTCGCACACGCACCGAAATCAAAAATCTGAACAGCATCCGTAGCATGATGCGGGCGATTGATTACGAAGTGGCGCGTCAAATTGAATTATACGAAAAAGGCGATGTGGTCAAACAAGCGACACTCGGTTGGGATGAGAATAAAGGCAAAATCATCATCCAACGCTATAAAGAACGCGCCGATGAATATCGCTATTTCCCAGAACCCGATTTGCCGATTGTGATGGTCAGTCGGGAATGGGTGGCAGAAATCCACGCCACATTGCCAGAATTGCCAGATGCAAAAAAAGATCGTTTTATGACCGCATTGGGTCTAAGCGATTACGATGCGCGTGTTTTAACGGCAGAAAAATCTATCTCCGATTATTATGAAGCTGTCCTCGCCACAGGCGCAGACGCAAAAGCCATCGCCAATTGGATTTTGACCAGCCTATTTAGTATTTTGAATAAGGCGGGTGTAGACCGTGAATCGCTCAGTGAAAGCAACATCACCCCCACCTATTTGGGCGAATTGGTGAGTATGGTCACGAGTGGCACAATCAACAAAGGCACAGCAGAAAAAGTGCTGGCAACCGTTTGGGAGACGGGCGAATCGCCCAAAGCCATTGTTGCCCGTGAAGGCTTGGCACAAGTGAGCGATACTGGCTTGTTAGAAAAAGCGATTGATGCCGTATTGACCGCCAATAGCACTATCGTGCAAGAATATCTGGGTGGCAAAGACAAGGTATTTGGGTCACTGATGGGCAAGTGCATGGCAGAATTAAAGGGTCAAGGCAATGCTCAAATTGTGACCCAAATTTTGAAGGATAAGTTAGAAAAACTACGTTAGAAATGTTGTTCGTTTGGCAAAAAATTATGATATACTATAATCATGCCTAAAGCATAATTCAACCTTTTGCACAAGCTAAACGCCTTTAACCCTTTAGGAGAAAAATCATGGCAGGCTGGCATCAAACAATCATTATCGGCAATGTGGGCAAAGACCCCGATATGCGTTATACGCCCACCAATATCCCCGTCTGTAGCTTTTCGGTAGCGGTCACAGAACGCTGGAACGATAGCCAAAGCAACGAGAAAAAAGAAAAGACCACATGGTATCGTGTGACGTGTTGGCGTAAATTGGCAGAACTGGCTAACCAGTATATCAAAAAGGGGAGACCCATTATGGTTGTTGGCACAGTCGAAGTACGTGCCTATAAAAATAACGCGGGTGAAGCCGCCGCTAGTTTAGAATTAACCGCCAGCAATCTTCAATTTTTGGGCGGACGCGAAGAAGGCAGTGCCAGTGGTGATGACAATGGCAACAGCGATTATAACGATTTTGCCCCACCCAACAACATGGGCGATATTCCGTTTTAAGGTATCTGGTGGACAGAATAAAAGGACGGTATCTGCCGTCCTTTTATTCGACAGGGAATGTGGTATTGCGTTTTTCGAGGACAATAAATGCACGTACAATATCGGTGACGGTGACTATCCCCGTGAGTGTTTCACCACGCATGACGGGTAGTGCGCTGATATGATTGGTCAACATCAGGCGTGCCGCTTCGGATGCGGGCATAAATTCTTCTGCAATAATCGGCGCAGGCGACATAATATGCACCACCTTCGTCTCATTTAGGATGACTTCATCTTGCCACCGTTCTCGCAAAATATGAGGCGAGTTGAGCGCCAAACGACAATCGCGGTCACTGACAATGCCAACCAAATGCCCTTCTCTGCTCAAAACAGGCAAATGCCGAGACCCGGTTTGTTCCATCAGTTGCAGTGCCTTACCCAAATTTTCTGTGTGCAAAATCGTCACAGGTTTTGGGGTCATAATATCAATGACATTCATTGCATCACCTTTCATAACCATCATGTGCCTAGCATAGCCGTTTTTATGAGAAAATGGGTCATGGTGTTTATATGACACATATCACATCCTTGCATAAAATTCTTTTTGTAGAATAGAATAATGAATTTAATTTGGAGGATATTAGGGCTATGGTGAGAATTTTAATAGCGGACGATCATTCCGTTGTGCGGGCTGGCTTACGCGCCCTCTTAGAACAACGTGATAATTTTCGGGTAGTGGCAGAAGCATCTACTGGTGAAGAAGCCATAACCCGCGCACAAGAGTATCGCCCCGATGTTGCCGTACTCGACATTCGGATGCCCGGAATATCTGGCATTGAGGCGTGTCGGCGTATTATAGAGTCGGTTCAGGGGTGTCGGGTGGTGATGCTCACCTCGTATGCAGAGGATGAATTGCTCCTGGCCGCCATTGATGCAGGCGCATCTGGTTATGTCTTAAAGCGCATTGGCAGTGATGAACTTATTCATGCGGTAGAGCGGGTAAGTATGGGCGAGGGGATGTTAGACCCCAGCATGACCGCCACCGTATTTGAGCGTGTTCGTGAAGCCAATAAAGCCGAAGATGCCAGCGCCTTTTCTGATTTGACCCAACAAGAGTTGGCAGTGTTGTCATTGGTCGCAGAAGGTCTGACCAATCGGCAGATTGCTGTCAAATTATTTTTGGGAGAAGGCACAGTTCGCAATTATGTGAGCAGTGTCCTGTCCAAAATTAATGTCTCCAATCGGGCAGAGGCGGCGATTTATGCTGTCAAGCACAATATCGCCAAAGTTGTCCCACCGCATCGTTAAACCCGTTTGGTGATGGGCAATTTGACAATAACTGATGTTCCCATCATCGGCTTACTACGAATTTCGAGTGTGCCGTTATGCTGATTCACCCGCAACCGCATATTTCTTAGCCCCAACCCATGTGTAGCCATATCATCTTGCACATGGGTTTCTGGGTCAAATCCCTGTCCATCATCATAAATCGTCATATAGAAAAAATACTCATTTTGTTGTACACGCACACCCATTGTTTTGGCTTGGGCGTGTCTAATTGCATTACTTAAGGCTTCTTGCAAAACGAGGCATAGCGAATCTACCCCATTGGCATCAAATGGGGGCAAAATATCGGGGACTTCTATCAATAATTTCAAATGGGGCGGAATATATAAGCGCGTAACCACATCATCCACCATTTCATAACAGGTACGCTGTTTGGTATGTGTCAGACGCAGGTTCATGATATACCCACGAATATCCTCTATCACCGTATTTAAGCCATCTATGACAGGCTGAAATTTTTGTGGGGTGCTATCGGATGCAAACCGTACCAAGTCGAGTTGCATTCCTAGTGCATATAGCGACTGAATAATGCCATCGTGCAATTCCATCCCAATGCGTTGACGTTCTTCTAAGAGGGTGAGCCGATGCTCATTCTCGCGCAATTGCGTATCGGCAATGGCAAGGGCGGCATAACCAGCGAGTGTCTCGACAATCCAACGGTCATTCTCATCGAATGGCTCACCATTTTCTTTATCTGTCAGATACAACATGCCAAATAACTGCTCACCGACTTGTACAGGCACGCCCAACATGCGGGTCATATCGGGATGCCCTTCTGGAAATCCCACACTGCGCGGGTCATGGCGCATATTTTCTAGCATCACCACTTCGCGCTCGTGCATAATTGCCCCAATGAGTCCATGCCCCACCGGGGGATGATCCATCATGGCAATTTGTTCTGTAGATATCCCAGAAACCTGAAAGTGTCTTAGTCCACCGTGTCCATCTGGTACACCCAAGGCCGCATATTTTGCGCCCACCAATTCTCGTGTGACATTGGCTATCCGTTTAAGCATTGTTATCAAATCTTCTGCTTCGGCAGCATACATCACCATGCGGGCAATTTCTTTTATCTGGCTTAGGGGAAGCATAACCACTCCAAAATTTTTATGATTTTTATGCCATTATAGCCTATGGTAAGTCCAGTTTATACCCTACGCCCCATACCGTCTCTATCACTGCATTCATCCCTTGTAGCTTATGGCGCAAATGGGCGATATGAACGTCTACAGTACGGGTTTCACCTGCAAAGTCGTATCCCCAGACAATTTCGAGTAATTTTTCTCGGCTAAAGACCATGCCCTTATCGCGTGCTAATGTCCACAGCAGGTCAAATTCTTTCATCCGCAAATCTACCGATTGACCCGCTACCCGCACCATACGGCGTTCTGGCTCGATGATGATGTTGCCAACCACAAGGCTATTCACAGGCTCTATACGGCGCTCAGACGACATGTTATTGCGTCTGAGGATTGCTTTGACTCGTGCTACCAATTCTCGCGGATTAAACGGCTTGGTGAGATAATCGTCTGCACCAAGTTCTAACCCAACAATTTTATCAATATCATCGCTACGGGCAGTGAGCATGATAATCGGCACATCCGATTGCGCCCGCACCCGCCGACAAATTTCGAGTCCGTCCATATTGGGCAACATCAAATCGAGGACGATTAGGCTTGGGGTATCGGCTAAAATACGCCGATAGGCATCTGCGCCATCGGTGGCACTTTCTACCACATACCCCTCTTGCTCCAAATACATCTGCGCCAAATCAATGATGCGTTGTTCGTCATCTACCACTAAAATTGTGTCGGTCATACTTGCCTCATTAAATTAAGCCATCATCATCATCTTCAAATACCCCACCCATCACTTCATCATCATAGTCGTTGCTATTTTGTCTGCGCCGTGTCCCCTTGCGGTCACGAAGACTTGGTGGTTGGTATGAATCGAAATCATCATCCGCAGATGAGCGTTTTTTGCTAATATCGGTTGTCCCCCTGCGAGTCAAATTTGCGCGTGGCGGGGGCAAAGATGATGACGACCCACTTGACTCTGTTGATGAGGGGCGTGGGCGATTTGCCGATTGCGAGGTAAATCTATCTGCCGAGGGGCGCGATTTTGCCGATTGCGAGGTGAACTCATCACCACCATCACCAGCCAGTGGGTCATATTTTGTCTTGAGTTTTTCGGCACGAGTGCGTAAGTCAGATTTTGCCGTCTCATAATAATTATCGTCATCGATAATATTGCCCCGACCACCACGATCACTAAACAACCCAAATAAGCTACCAAAGCCATTGGCAAGGAATGTCGCCCCAAATGACAAAATAACGGGCAAGACCATAATCCGCCCTCTGGAAAGTAACACAAAGGTTAATGCAATGAGTAGGGTGCAACAACACGCCACACTCACCCCGCAGATGGTTATGATTGTATTGAATAAATCAGCCATGAATCTCTCCAATTGTGGTTAATGTCATTTATTTTACCACAATTGTATTCGTACACTGTGTCGGATAAACCGCCAATTTTTTGCATAAGGTTGTGGAATGGAAAATTGGCATAAATATGTTAAAAATAAGAGAGTGTTTATTCGATTTGACGATGACCATGTGTATACATTACACAAGCCCCCGTCTGTACCATAGGATTAACGGTTTCGTATGCGTAAATTCATCTCAAAAAGTGTCGAAAAATTGCGTCCATCTGGAATTCGCCGTTACTTTGATATTGCCGCCACGATGGAAGATGTCGTGACACTCGGCATCGGTGAACCCGATTTTGTCACCCCAGACCACATCATCGAGGCCGGTATTGCCTCATTACGAGCTGGACGCACGGGCTACACCAACAATTCTGGCGATTTAGAACTCCGCCAAGCCATCAGCGATTATATCACCCGTCTTTATGGCGTGTATTATGAACCCGATGACCAAGTGTTGGTCACAGTCGGCGTGAGCGAAGCCTTATGGCTGGCGCTAAAAGCCATCACCGACCCGGGTGACGAAATATTGGTCGTAGAACCGTGTTTTGTCGCCAATGCCGCCGCTGTTGAAATGGTGGGCGGTGTCCCTGTGATGGTACGCACCTCGGTTGAAAACGACTTTCAGGTCACAGGCGCGGAATTAGAATCGCACATCACCCCAAAGACCAAAGCCATCCTCATGAGCTACCCCAATAACCCCACAGGGGCAATTTTATCTAAAAAGCAATTGCTAGAAGTGGCGCACATCGCAGAAAAACACGATTTACTGGTCATTTCTGATGAAATCTATGAGCGCCTTGTATATGGTGTAGAACACACCTGCTTTGCGTCTCTGCCCAATATGTATGAGCGCACGATTTTGCTCAGTGGCGTGAGCAAATCATTCGCCATGACCGGTTGGCGCATTGGCTATGCCACCGCCCCCGCCGAATTGATGCAAGCCATGCGTAAATTACACCAATATCTGATTATGTCCGCGCCCACCATGAGCCAAATGGCGGCAATTGAAGCATTAACCAATGGCGAAGAAGATGTCGAACACATGCGCCAAGCGTATGATGCCCGCCGTCGGATGATTGTGGATGGGTTTAATCGGTTGGGATTGCCCACCTTTGAACCGCGTGGCGCGTTTTATTGCTTCCCCAATATCACCAGCACAGGCATGACCGATGAGGAATTTTGCGAAGCGTTATTGTTAGAAGAACGGGTCGCCGTCATCCCAGGTAGTGCCTTTGGCGCGAGTGGTGAGGGATTCGTCCGCGCCAGTTATACCTCCAGCGAGGATAATATCCGTCAGGCATTAGAACGAATAGAACGGTTTATGATTCGGCATGGTTTTTTAGCCCATGAGGGCGCGTTGGCGTAGCCAATAGACTGATTATTGGGGAATAAAAAACGGCGTATCTTGTATGGCTGACCTACGCACTTGCGTGCCAGTCAGCCAGTACACTTCTGCCCATTTTGAGGGATATACTGGCGGACTAGAGGCTTTAGCCTCGTATGTCCACCACAAAAACGATATTCCGTATTAAAAACCAACAACCAACCTCACCCCTCTGCCTTATCCACCTCATGCCCCTTAGCCAATGCCAATTGCATGGCGAAAAATTGTCCGGGGATGACGGTGCATATTGGGCTTAACCATTCTGGGATAGTCGGTGGTAGCGGGATAATACTTTGCGCGTATTGGCTAATATTCACTTCATCGGTGATAACAATACACTCCGCATGGCGTTGATTCAGTTTTTGGAGTAATTCCACTAATAGGGGCATTGGTTTGCCTGTGGGTGCAAGCACAATCACAGGAAATCCCTGTTTGATAATCGAGACATCCCCTTGCCGAAAATCGGTCTCGCTATATTCTTCGGCAATAATTTGGCACAAATCCTTGATTTTATGACTAATTTCAAACGCCGTTGGATAATTATAGCCTCGCCCCACGACAGCCATTTGGTCTACATACCGATAGCGTTGCACCCATCCCAGAATAGACTCCGATGTAGCGAGGGTACGCGCCACCAAATCTGGTAAGCGAAAGAGTTGCTCTTGTGCCTCCACATCATCCACAAAGGTGGCGGTGAGCATGGCGAGGGCGGTCAATTGTGCCGTATACGATTTGGTCGTAGCGACACTTTTTTCTTCCCCACATCCCAAAAATAGATGATATTCCGATGTTTGTGCGATAGGCGATTGGGGGTCATTGGTGATAGACAGCGTAAAAGCCCCTTGTGCGCGGGCATCGGCTATTACTTGGCGTACATCATCCGATTGTCCAGATTTGGAGATAGCGATGACCAATGCGCGGGATACATTCGGTTGCACCCCATAAATCGTGTTGACTGATGGGGTTGCCAATGCCACAGGCAATTTGGCATGAATCCCCATCAGATACTGGGCATAACGGGCGGCATTATCCGATGTGCCACGCCCCGCCACTAATACGAGCGAGGGGTTAAATTGTCGGATTGCCCTTGCAATCTCCCGAACAGGCTCAAATTCACGGTCTAATAAATTTTGGATGATAAAGGGTTGTTCTTCTATCTCTTTTTCGATATACGACATCAAATTACATCCCTATATTTGATTCACAATAGGGATATTATAGCACCCCTATTGTGTCATCCGCAAAAAGTTAAACCGAAAATTGGGTGATGCAGGCAATCACACGACTTTGGTCATCGTCCGATAGGCTATTATAAAACGGCAGACGCAACAAGCGGTCGCTCACATCTTCTGTGACAGGGCAATCACCATCTTGCCCACCAAACCCGCGCCCCATATCGCTTAGGTGCAGGGATAAATAGTGAAATACCGCAAAAATACCTTGTTCTTTCAGGTGTGTAATCAATGCTTGGCGTTTTTCTAGGGATGGCAAGAGGATATAGTACATATGATAGGTCTGTTGGCATTCATCTGGCACAATCGGCAAGCGCATATCGTTCTGGGTCGCCCACTGGCTCAATTCGGCATGATACCGCTCCCAAATATGTTGCCGTTTTTGCTGAATATGCTCACGGGCTTCTAATTGAGCATATAAAAATGCCGCCAGCATGTCTGATGGCAAGTAACTAGACCCAATATCCACCCACGAATATTTATCCACCTGCCCACGAAAAAATCGGCTACGATTGGTGCCTTTTTCGCGGATAATTTCGGCACGCTCTATATAGGTTGGGTCATTAATGACCAATGCCCCTCCTTCCCCACACTGAAAATTTTTGGTCTCATGAAAACTTTGGGTGGCAAATGCGCCAAATGTCCCCAGATATTTGCCTTTATACTTGCCAAATAACCCGTGTGCATTGTCTTCTACCACAGGGATGTTATGACGATTGGCAATTTCCATAATCATATCCATCTCGCACGCCACACCGGCATAATGCACCACCACAATGGCTTTTGTTTGAGGGGTGATGAGCGATTCTAGCTTGTTCTCGTCTATATTGAGTGTATCGGGACGAATATCAGCAAAAATAGGCTTTCCCCCCCGCAACACAAACGCATTGGCACTGGTCACAAAGGTGAACGATGGCACAATAAATTCATCCCCCGCCTGAATATCGAGCAAAATGGCACTCATCTCTAGGGCATGAGTACAGGATGTGGTCAATAACACTTTAGGAACACCGAGCGATTCCTCTAGCAGTTTATGGCACTTTTTGGTGAACATGCCATCACCAGAAATTTTGCCATCGGTGATAGATTGTTGGATATACTCAAATTCTGAGCCGACCAATGTCGGACGGTTGAAGGGTATTGTTATATTAGTAATCATAGCGCCTCATTCTTGTTCATAATGCCAATCACATACCGATGAAAAACTGCAAATTCGTCCCAATGAACGACTTGCCCATTTTTTGATAATGCGGTGCGAAGTGTTTCTGGTGTGCGTGGAAAAGAGCCTCTATCATATTTCCAGAGTAACCGTCCTGCCATGCGTTTTGGTGCCCAAACTGCATCTAGTACAACAAATTTGCCCGTGGGCTTTAAGATTCGTATTGCCTCACCAAAAAATTCGGGGAGCAATTCATCGGGCAGATGATGAGTCACAGAGGTGCATATCACCATATCCACACTATTTGTCCGAATAGAGATATTGCCCGCATCGCCCAATAAGGGATGACCATCCACCATTTTTTGCAAAACACCTTGTAGCTTCACAGGGTCATTATCCAAACAAATATAACGGATATTTTCACCAAACAGTGACCGATTTAAACCCGTTCCACCCCCGACATCCACAATAATTGCCCCATCGGTAATACCTGTTAAGGATTTTTGCAGTCGTCTGCGAATATATCTTGCCCCGACCAATGTCTGAAGCAAATCGTAAATCAGTGGGATAGAAAAAATGCGATGGAGCAATGCTTTTAGCATAGGTTATTCCTCTAGCTCTGTGGGCGTTTTGCGATTAATAGGCGTGACCCACCCATCCGAAACGAAACGCCCATCCGCATGAGTGCTACTTCGGTTTTCATCACCGCCAACAACATCCGATTGAGTTGTGGGTTAAGTTTGAACTCTGCGAATAAATCAAAATCAGCAGGCTTATCTGATTTTCGGGAACGATTCAATAGCATCAATGGCAACAACAATCCGACAAATGAGGTGGTTTTGACCACTTCAAAGCCCGCCCGTTGCACTTTACTCACCAAATCGTGTTTATGATAACGCCGTTTATGATAACTCATATCATCCACCACACTCCACAAAAATTGATGCTGTGGCACAGATAGCATCAACCCACCACCCGGTTTTATCGCCTTAAACATCTGGGCAAGCGCCAATTCGTCCTCTTCGATATGTTCTATCACATCAAACGCGCCGATGAGGTCAAATGCCTCTACATAGGGAATATCCCGCGCATCCATCTGCAATAAAGTCGAATTTGGAACACGGGTTTGGGCAAAATGTAACCCCTCAACCAATAAATCACTGCCAAAAAGGGTTATATCGCTCAAATGCGAATTGAATTGTTGCAACACAAAACCCGTCCCACAGCCGATCTCAAAAATGGTCTTTGCCTGTGGAAAATATTTTTGTATCGCCCACAATAACACCCGATTGCGTCCCTCAAACCAAAAATGCCCTTGCTCAAGTTTGGCGAGAGTGGCAAAAAAATCGGCGTGATAGGTATCATTTTGTTGGGCAAGTTCTGGCGCAAAAACCACGTAGCCCTTATCAGTAATTGGCATAAATCCACAGTGGGGGCATTTCCAATCTTCACCATTGAAGGTCGTCTGACATTTGAGGCACCGTTTCATAAAGAATCTTTCTATATTATTTTAGCGAGTCTCATTATCAAACCATTTATGCAGGGTATAATGCGATTTCGACATGGTAAAACCCAATCTCGCCCATACTTTTTGAACTGGGATATTATTGATTTGTGTAGAAACAACCATCCGTTGTCCCCCTTTTTGATTCACCCACTTCATCGCGTTAATCATAAATGAACGATAAATTCCCAATCCACGATGTTGCATCGAAACACCAGAGATGATACCTGTTCCATCTTGTGGAGACAACATATGTACCGCAAAAAAACCAGCGACCTCTCCATTCACATCAGCAATGAAAACATCTTCTGCAACCTCGCGTGAAAGACAAGCCCGTACCGCCCAAGACGCATACGCATCATCAGATTTTGCCCTCTCTAACCGAGGGTCGGCATGATAGTGACCAAAATAATCATTGAAGGCTTCACGAGCAATGCGGTCAACAATAATTTCGTCACCATCTCGGAAGTGGCGCATCTCAAAGCCATTACGAATATCGTCTGGAATAGGCGATTTTGCATAGTTAAATTCAGAATAGACAAGGGTATCCATCAATAAGAATCCTTGTTTTTCCATCATTTGCAAAACAGGCAAATCCGCTGTGCTACACCGTGCAACAAGCATTTTGGCATCTTGTTGAGCGCAAAATTCCAATATAGACTGAAAATTCTCTATGGTAACGGCATCACTACGCGCAATAGTAATACCATAGCGTCCTGTATCTAATGGTGAAAGCCAAACATCTTGATTAGTCATAGTGATTTATTCCTTTTTAGTTTGAGATGAAGAAATTTGTCGCACCACATAACTCGGCTTATCCATCAAGCGGATGTGCATTCGTGCCAAATATTCCCCAATAATGCCCAACGCAAATAATTGTACCCCAGAAAAAATTGCGACA
>Ga0163154_10003839_pt1 | contig 20339 bp, 26 predicted proteins | sample OliLakLV19MP9P1_FD_148649 | JGI IMG/M metagenome (GOLD analysis project Ga0163154, IMG submission 148649) | Freshwater microbial mat bacterial communities from Lake Vanda, McMurdo Dry Valleys, Antarctica - Oligotrophic Lake LV.19.MP9.P1 | ecosystem: Environmental > Aquatic > Freshwater > Lake >...
GCTGGACGAGTCCAACGCTACCGATAAATGGAGCGCCGCCTCGGTACGTGTCAAGGGGTTGGGGCCAGTAGGTGTTAGTCAGGCGGCTTGTTGATCTTGAGTGGGTGTTGGGGGTTGGTTGATCCAGGCGGTGTCGGGGAGGGTGAGGATCTTGGGAAGGGTGCTGGGGGTGGTGAAGCGTTCGGGGTGGGCGGCTCGGGCCGCGGTCATGGTGTGTCGTCGGGCGGCTTGAACGGTGGCCGCCCGGCCGTAGTGGACGTCGGAGGGGGTGTGCAGGCCGATGCCGCTGTGGCGGTGGGCGTGGTTGTACCAGGTGGCGAAGTCGGTCATGAATGTTCGGGCGTCGCTCAGGGACGCGAACCGGTCGGGGAAGACGGGGGCGTATTTGAGGGTCTTGAACCACGCTTCGCTGTAGGGGTTGTCGTTGCTGACTTTGGGACGCGAGTGTGATCGGGTGACGCCGAGGTCCTCGAGGAGGTCCGCGACGGGTTTGGAGGTCATGGAGGTCCCCCGGTCGGCGTGCACGACGTGGGGGATGCCGTGGACGCCGAAGACTTCCCGCATCATCTGTGCGGCCAGGGGCCCGGACTCGGCTGCGTGTACGTGGATCCCGACGAGGTACCGCGAGTAGATGTCGATCATGACGTAGGCGTCGTAGTAGACGCCCTTGCGGGGTCCCTTGAGTTTGGTGATGTCCCAGGAGTACACCTGCCCGGGACCGGTCGCGACCAGTTCAGGTCGCACCCGGGCGGCATGGCGGGCCTGGCGGCGACGGTCGGTGACCTGCCGGTTGGCGGCCAAGATCCGATACATCGTGGAGATCGACGCGAGGTAGATCCCCTGGTCGAGCAGGGCGGCGTAGGCGTGCGCTGGTGCGGCGTCGACCAGGTCGGCGCTGTTCAGGACGGCCAGGACCCGTTCTTGTTCGGCCGGACTCAACGCATTCGCGGGGGCCACCCGCTCGCGTAGCAGCGGGGTCGGGCGTGCCCGGTCCCGGTGGACAGCAGACCGCGCGATCCCGGTCACCGTGGTCGCTGCCCGGGTGGTGGTCCCCGCCCGGGTCAACTCCTGGTGGGCGTTGATCAGAACCTCCCGCGTCCGGGTGGCGCCACCTGCTCCGCCTCGCTCTCGGAGATCGCTTCCAAGAGCTCGCGCGCTTTTCCCATGATCTCCAGTGCGGTCGTCGTGGTGGCCAGGCGCATGCGGGTCACCTCCAACTCCCGGCGCAGCCGGGCAATCTCGGCCTGCTCGGCGCTGGGCCGCCCTACGCTGGCGCCGGCGGCCTTGCCCTGCAGTAACCCGGCGTCGCGGACCCGCCGCCACTCACTGATCAACGAGGAGTACAGGCCCTCCCGGCGCAACCAGGCCCCGCCCTGGCCTGCCGCGGCAGCCTGCTCGTAATCGGCCAACAACGCCAACTTCTGTGCCGGTGTGAACGACCGGCGCCGCCGGGGCTCTCCCGACCGAGGGGATCGACCACTCATGAGCCCATCCTGGGCCTTGGCAGGTGCTGCGGTGATAGTCACGGTTCTCAGTCCCGATCTCGCCCTGTCAGACGGAGTTGCTAAGAGCTACTGGCCTCAACTCACCCTGACAGACAGGGGGCGGCCGGAGTCAATGAGGGCGAAGACGTCGTCGTTGTCGATCATCGTCTCACCGGTGGCGACGAGAACGCCGTCCTCCTTGACCAGACGGGCCGTCCGTCCCGACGCAACGATGTGGAGGCCCTCGCCGTACCGGGAGATGTCGACCGTGGCCCCCGGGCCCAGCCCGAGGGCGCCGCGCAGCTGCTTGGGAACGACTATCCGGCCAGCCGCATCGATCGTCGTCCGCATGGCAGCGGCGTACCGTCGTTCTACCCATCTGCGGGGGCGTGTTCAGGTGACCTCAGGGGTGCGGGTGCGGAGGTAGACGCCGGAGCGAGCGCCCGTGATTCGTTGGCGTAGCCGATGGCGGCGTCGGCGGCTCAGTGGACGCTTCGATGTCAGTGGATCTGTCGCCGATGAGGAGGCAGTCGTGGCGATCGAGCCCGAGACGGTCGATCAACTCGGCGAGGAGGCACCTCCCGTATCGGTCGGGCGACGTTGGGGGTCCGTCCCAGTGATCAGGCCGCCATGCGGCGGCTGTTGTCTATCTGGTGCTGGATCACCAGGCCGTTGACGCCGAAGGCGACGGCCAGGTCCTCGACGTCGTCGTCGGTGAGGGTAGCGAGTTCGGCGCCGAGGCGTTCCCGAAGGCCGTGAACGGGCGCCAAGAGTTCGGCTGCGAAGGCGCGTTCGGCCTGTTGCAGTCCGGTACGGGCCGCCGTGAGCGCGAACGGTGATCCGGGGCTACTGGTGAGCCCGCGGTAGAGCGCGCGGGCCTGGGCGAAACGTCGACCAGTGGTCGGCTTCTTGTCAGGGACCACGAGATCGATCGCGGTCAGACGCTTTCCGACGGCCTCGATGGACCGGTAAGGGAAATTCGTTGTGGTGGCCTTGACGACCTCGTCCAACTCCAGAAGCTCGGTCAGGTTTTCGTTCAGTAGCGGCCGAAGCTGTTGCGCTGCAGCGTAGCCCTCGGCCCACGGTGCCGGACCGAACAGATGGGTCGCTATGGCCCCACGAACCACATGCTCCCACCTTTGGAGATCGGCTCGGCCTTCAGACCCTGCCCCGTCGGCGCTGGGAGCGACGTCGGCGACCCATGAAACGATATCCCCGAGATCGGCTGGTCCGGCCACGGCCAAGATGTCGTTCAGCAATTCGCCAGGGAGACTGTCCCCAGCGGAGACGAGTTCGCTTGCCAAGGGATCGGGGACGTCGTAGGGATCGATGCCCAGTCGAGCAGCTGCCAGCAGGAAATCGCGCTCCTCGATGGACGTGGATCTGATAACGGCCCATTCGTCGTGCAGCGGAGAGTGATGGATACCTGCGTCGTCCAGCCGCGACAGGGTGCCTTCGATGACTGCTGTGCTCGCCCGAACGACAGATTCCACGGAGACGACGGCGCGGCCTCCGTCCACGAATGTCAAGCGCTCGTTCCCGGAGCGCTGCCAGGTCAGGTGCATGGCGTCGCCGTCGGGCTGGAACTCAAGGTCGGGCCAGGGGAACCCGTCGCCTGTGCTCGCCAGGCGAAGGCCCGGTGCATCCGCCGTTGCCTTGACCACACGTCCCTGTGGACTCCACCAGACGTACGACAGCCCCTCGGCGAGCGGGTACGCCGACACGTGGATTGACTGCCGGAAGCTACCTGCCTCCCGGTCCTGCAGCAGTGATCGGCCGGGAATCGACCGACAGCTTAAGTCGGCACCACGTGGCACGTAGTTCCTTGGAACGAACAGAGCCGCCGTCGTCCCACTCCACCTCTATTCGCAGCGAGGCGTCAGGGGCGGTCATCGAGCCACTCCGGCCGCTCGTTCTTCGTGAAAGGATAGCCCTTGTATTCGCCGAGTTCTTGGTTCACCAGTCGTCCCTCATAGCAAACGCCGTCCTTCACGAGCCAAACATATCGGGGGAAGCGACCCTCCCATGGTCCTCCCACCTGGCCGCAGCAAATCGCGTCTTGTAGCCATTCGGTGAGAGCCGCCGGATCCTTGAACGTTGGCGGACACAAGGTCGCATCAGATCTCGGGCGCGGGCCACCGGCGAAGGACGGATAGGCCTTGTGCTCGGGGCTACCCGTATAGACCGTCTGAGAGGCGATGTCATGGTGGTCCGTACCTTCGGGAACAGACTTCTGCGCAGCATGGGCCGCCGCCTGCTGGGAGCGCGCATGTCACGAGTGTGTCACGCAGACTCGCGATACGGGTTCCATACTGGCTGCCAGAGGCGAGCGATCGTTCAGCCGTCCCATCTCACCTCACCGTCCACGATCTGCGTCGTGGGCCTCAGGCTCACTGCCCGCGCGACGGCCGTGGAGGAGTTGCAGCGCCATGTCGCTCAGCAGCGGCGCCAGTTCACCGGCGTGCGACAGGGATAGCGGCTCCAGGTCGAGGCGTCGGCTCGCGATGGGGGTCGCGGGCGGCCATCGGGAGTGGTCACGGTTCCCGGTGGAATCATCGACGGAGGCAGTGGGTTGCTGGTGCCATGACGACACGGAGACTGGGTGACGGGGGCCCCGCGGTGGGCGCGATCGGTCTGGGCTGTATGGGGATGAGCTGGGCGTACTCGGCCGGCGCTCGCGATGATGCGGCATCGGTCGCGGTCATCCAGCGGGCACTCGATCTCGGTGTGACGCTCATCGACACCGCGGACGTCTACGGGCCGTTCACCAATGAGGAGCTGGTGGGACGAGCGTTGCGAGGCCGCCGCGACGAGGCGGTCGTGGCCACCAAGGCGGGCCTGGTCGTGGCGGACGCCAACACCTACCGGATCGAGCGCGACGGCCGGCCGGAGCACCTGGCCGCGGCCTGTGACGCGTCGCTGGCCCGGCTGGGGATCGATGTCATCGACCTCTATCAGCTGCACCGACCGGACCCTTCGGTCCCGATCGAGGACAGTGTGGGAGCCCTCGCCGACCTGGTCGCCGCGGGCAAGGTCCGTCATATCGGCGTCAGCGAGGTCACCCTGGACGAGCTGGCGCGCGCCGACGCGACGCACCCGGTCGCCACGGTGCAGTCGGAGTTCTCGCTGTGGACCCGCGACCCGCTCGCCGACATCCTCCCGTGGTGCCAGGCCAACAGGGTGGCCTTCCTGCCGTTCTCGCCGTTGGGCAGAGGGTTTCTCACCGGTCGCTACCGCAGCGCCGACACCTTCGAGTCCGGTGACTTCCGCGCGTCCAATCCTCGCTTCACCGCCGAGGCAATGCAGGCCAACCTCGCCCTTGCCGACCGGGTGACCGACATCGCCGCCGGCCTCGGCCTGACCGCGGGGCAGGTGGCGCTGGCCTGGCTGCTGGCCCAAGGTGATCAGGTCATCCCCATCCCCGGCACCAAACGTGTCGCCTACCTGGAAGAGAACGCCGCGGCTGCTGCAGTGGTACTACCCGTCGAGGCGCTGGCGGCCCTCGACGACCTTCCTGAGCCCGTCGGCGCCCGGTACTGACGACAGGAGGCTCCGATCAGGAGCACCTCAGCGCCGCCGGGACAACGCGATGGCCACGAGTGCCAAGACGCCACCCACCAGCGCCAGCGGCACCTCGCCGAGGATCGGCCACGCCAACAAGATCGCCAGCGGAGGAACAAGGTACTTGGTCACCCCCAATCTGTGCCCGCGTACGACGATCCGAACCCAGGACGCCCGGCACGGCGCCACCCAGCCCTGCCGGGACATGAGGACCGCGACGCCCAGCGCCAGGGACCTGCCAGCAACCGCCCCAGCGACAGCGCGGAGTGCAGCCCGCGGACCGGCGCGGCGAGGGTCATGCGTACGACCGACCTCCCACGAGCTCACCTGAGTAGGTGGCGCGCATCCCTGGACCGGGCACTCGGCCAACGGAGGGGAAAGATCGACCGCTCTCAACCGCTGGTGTAGGTCCTGCCGGTCGATCACGGCGTCGAGGAGCCGCTGGGCGAGGTCGTCGCGACGACGGGCGACCTGGCTGTCATGGCCGAGGTGATGCGAGGGGCGGGGATACTCGGCTCGTGACGGCGGGATGATCCTGGGGATCGGAGTGGACGTGGTCGGTGTCGAGCGCTTCGCGGCGGGACTGGCTGCGACACCGGGGCTGCGACGCCGACTGTTCACCGACGAGGAGCGTGACCTGCCGGTGCGGTCGCTGGCGGCTCGGTTCGCGGCCAAGGAGGCGCTGGCCAAGGCGTTGGGTGCCCCATCCGGGCTGTCGTGGCAGGACGTGACGATCCCGGCCAGCGGGGGAGCGCCCCCGGTGGCCCTGGTGTCGGGCGCGGTGGCGGCGCGGCTGGCGGAGCTGGGTGGCGGGCGGATCCTGCTGAGCATGTCGCACGACGGGGCCGTGGCGGTGGCGTCGGTAGTCGTCGAGGTGGCTGACCTGGCCGTAGGTGGCGATCGGTGATCCGCGCGTGGCCGGTGGCCGACGTGGTCGCCGCCGAGCAGGTACTGCTGTCACAGGGCCGGGATCTGATGGCGATCGCCTCCTGGGGGTTGGCCCGTCGGTGCGCCGCCGAACTGCGGCGCTCCCGCGGCCGCATCAGCGGCGCGGAGGTCCTGCTGCTCGTCGGGGCGGGCAACAACGGCGGCGATGCGCTGCATGCCGGAGCGCTGCTGCGCGCCCGCGGGGTGGCCGTGACGGCGCTGCTGGTGGCCGATCGTGCCCATCAGCCGGGTCTGGCGGCGCTGCGGGCGGCCGACGGCCGGGTGGTCCAGCTGCGCGACGACCCGGAGTCGGCGACCCACGGCCTCACCCTGCTGGCCCGGGCCGACCTGGCAATCGACGGCATCCTCGGGATCGGCGGGCGCGGGGCCCTTCGTGGGCCCGCGGCGCTACTGGCGAGCGATGGGTCGCGGCCGCGCCTGGTCGTCGCCTGCGATCTGCCCAGCGGCCTCGACGCGGACACCGGCATGATCGCGGGGCCGGTGCTGTCGGCCGACGTGACGGTCACGTTCGGCGTGGCGAAGCCCGGGCTCCTGCTGCCGCCCGGGGACGCCGTCTGCGGCGATATCGAGGTGGTCGACCTCGGGCTCGATCTCTGCGACGCAGACACCGCAGTCGCTCGATGGCAGCTCGATGACGCGGCGGCCACCTGGCCCTGGCCGCGGCGCACCGCCGACAAGTACTCGCGGGGCGTGCTGGGCGTCATGGCCGGCAGCCCGGCATACCCGGGCGCGGGGGTGCTCGCCGCCTCGGCCGCGGTGGCGGCGGGAGCGGGCATGGTCCGCTACGCCGGAGATCTCGCGGTCGCTCGCGAGGTGGTTCGGGCAGCGCCCGAGGTGGTCCCCGACCCGCTGCCCGGTACCGGCAGGGTGCAGGCGTGGCTGGTCGGGCCGGGCCTGGACCCGGCCGACCCCGCAGCGGCCGACCTCGTCAATGGCGTTCTCGACCGGCTCCGCGCCGCGCCTGACCTGCCAGCGGTCGTCGACGCCGGTGCGCTGGTCGCCGTTGCGTCGGCCGCCGCCGCCGCGACGCTGCCCAATCCGGCGCGACTGCTGCTCGTGCCCCACGCCGGCGAGCTCGCCGCCATGCTCATTGCGCTCGGCACGAGGGTCGACCGGACTGCCGTCACCGCCGAACCAGCCCGCTGGGTGCGCGCCGCGGCGACGCTGACCGGGGCGACCGTGCTTCTCAAGGGGGCCACGACACTCGTCGGCGGTGCAGCCGGCCGTGTGATCACCACCGCGAGCGGCCCGGCCTGGCTGGCAACCGCCGGGTCCGGCGACACGCTGGCAGGCATCGCCGGGGCACTGCTCGCGGCCGGTGTCGCTCCCGGGCCCGCGGCAGCCACCGCCGCTCTGGTTCACGGTCATGCCGGGCGGCTCGCCTCAGGGCGCTCGCCTGCCGACGGTCCGGTCCGTGCCGGCGCCCTCGTCGCGACGATCGCACGAGCCATTGCGGAGCTGCGGGCTATCATATGAACGGCTCCTCCTATAACATGTAGGCATGTCCACCAAGCAGGCCAAGGTCACCCGCAACGGGCAGGTCTCGCTGCCCGCCGACATCCGTCACCGCTGGAACGCCGGCTCGGTCCTCATCGTCGACCGGGGCGGGTACGCCATCGTCCGGCCGATCCCCGCCGACCTGGTCGGCGAGCTACAGGGCTCGCATGCCGGGCCCGGACCCAATACCGACGAGGCTCGCGCGGCCGAGCGCGAGGCGCAGCACGCCCGGGAGGCCACTGACGGGCAGTGACCGTCCTCGACGCCTACGCGGTCATCGCCTACCTGCGCAACGAGGCGGCGGCGGGCCAGGTCGCCTCCCTACTGCGCGGTTCCACGCTTATGACGTCGACCTCGCTGTCGGAGGTCATCGACCAGTTGGTCCGGGTGTACCAGCAGGACTCCGACGACGTCGACGCCGGACTGGCGCTGTTGAGCTTCGGTGGGATGAGTGTCGAGCCGGTGACCGAGGACCACGCGGTGCTCGCCGGGCTGCTGCGGGCCCGGCACTACTCATTCCGCCAGTTGCCGGTCACGCTCGCGGACTGCACCGCGGCCTCGGTGGCCCTGATCACCGACCTGCCACTGGCCACCAGCGACCCGCACCTGCTGGAGCTGATGGCGGCCGAGGGCGGCGACACCTACCCGCTGCCAGACAGCAAGGGCCACCTGGCGTGACCATGAGGATGGTGGAGGCGTCGCTCAGTCACGACGCCGAGCTACTGGCGGAGGCCAGGTCAGTGGCCAGCTCGACGTTCTTGACGCCCCTGATCGGCGCTGACGGATCACCCTGGGCGCCGAGCTGCTCAACGCCACCAGGGGGAGCGTCCGGGCCTGGAAGACTGGCGCCGTGACGGACATCGAACAGGGCCTGGCCGGCGCGTGGGGCGAGGCCGTCATCGATCTCGACGCCATTGCCGCCAACACGGCCGCCCTGGCGGACCGGGCGGGCGGAGCCGAGCTGATGGCGGTGGTCAAGGCGGACGCCTACGGCCACGGCCTCGTGCCCAGCGCTCGGGCCGCCCTGGCCGGCGGGGCCCGCTGGCTGGGTGTCGCCCAGCTCGACGAGGCGTTCGCGCTGCGCTCGGCCGGCATCGACGCCCCCCTGCTGGCCTGGTTGTTCCCACCGGGCGCCGACCTGGCGGCGGCGCTGACGCAGCGGGTGACGATCGGCGTCAGCAGCCCCTGGGCGCTGGACGAGGTCGCCGCCGCTGCGGTGCAGACCGGACAGGTGGCCGACATCCACCTCAAGGTCGACACCGGGCTCTCGCGCAACGGCGTCGCTGTCGACGACTGGCCGGCGCTCGCCGCCGCAGCGGCCGCCTATGAGTCCGACGGTCTGCTGAGCGTCGGCGGCATCTTCAGTCACCTCGCACTGGCCGACGATCCGACCCACCCGACGGTCGATGCGCAGGCGGGGGTCTTCGCGCATGCGCTGGAGATCGGCCAGGAGGCGGGATTGCGGCCCGCGTACCGCCACCTGGCGAACTCCGCCGCCACCCTCACTCGCTCCGATCTGCACTTCGACCTGGTCCGTCCCGGGCTGGCGGTCTACGGGCTGTCCCCGGTACCGGACCTCCTGTCCCCAGCCGCCGCAGGGTTGGTGCCCGCCATGACGCTGCGCGGCCGGCTCGCCCTGGTCAAGCGGATCCCGGCGGGTTCCGGCGTCTCCTACGGGCACGAGTACGTCACCGAGCGGGACACCGTCGTCGCGCTGGTGCCGTTGGGCTATGCGGACGGGCTGCCCCGCTCCGCAGGCGGCCGCGGCCCGGTGCTGGTGCGAACCGCGTCTGGCGATCGGCGAGTGGCTGTCGCGGGCCGGGTCTGCATGGATCAGGTGGTCGTCGATCTCGGTCCCGACGCCGTGGCGGCCGCGGGTGACGAGGTGATCCTCTGGGGTCCCGGCACCGGAGGCGAACCCACGGCGCAGGAGTGGGCCCAGGCGGCGGGCACCATCTCCTACGAGATCGTCACGAGGCTCGGCGTTCGGCTGCCCCGCCGCCACATCGGGACGGCGGGGCGAGTGAACCTGGCGCAGCAGGCCGACCTGTTGCTCGCCGACCTGCTGTGACCGGTGTCGTGACCGACGACTCGCGGCCCGCGGCCACCGTGCTGTGGCGGGGCCGCTGCGAAGGACCGGGCGACACCCGAGCCGTCGGGGCCGCCCTGGCCGATGTGCTCGCCGCCGGCGACGTGCTGGTGCTGACCGGGCGGCTGGGGGCCGGCAAGACCACCCTGGTGCAGGGCCTGGCGCGCGGCCTCGGCGTCGACGCCGACGTCACGTCGCCGACGTTCGTCCTGGCCCGGGAACTGCGAGGCGGGCGCCTGCCACTGATCCATGTCGACGCCTACCGGCTGGGCTCGGCACTGGAGCTGGACGACCTGGACCTCGACACCGATCTCGCCGATGCCCTGGTCGCGGTGGAATGGGGCGAGGGCCTGGCCGAGCGGCTGTCACCGGACCGCCTGGAGGTGCGGCTGGACCGCAGCGCGGCGGACGACTCGCGGTCGGTCGAGGTGCGAGGCGTGGGCGAGCGCTGGGCGGGGGTCCCACCGCTCGCGGTGACGGCGCCGGACCGAGGCACGCGCTGATGCTCGTCCTGGCACTGGACACCGCCGCCCCCACCACGTCGGTCGCGGTCGTGGAGTACTCAGCCCCCGATGGGGCTCTCGCAGCGGGAGGTGACCGGGAGTACGAGGTGCGCGCCCGTGTCGACATCGCCGACTCGCGGCGGCCCGCCGAGCACCTGGCCCCGGCGATCGAGCGCGCGCTCGCCGAGGCCGGCCTGACCATGCGGGACATCGACCTCATCGGGGTGGGTGTCGGGCCGGGCCCGTTCACTGGGTTGCGCGCCGGGCTGGTCAGCGCGCGGGTGCTCGGCGGTGTGCTGTCCGTGCCGGTGGTGGGCGTGGTGAGCCTGGACGCAATCGCCTTCGCCGTGTCCGCCGCCGGCAACGTGCCGGGCGAGTTCCTGGTCGCCACGGATGCCCGGCGTCGCGAGGTGTACTGGGCGGGATATGCCGCGGGCGGGCGGGTGCATGGCCCAGCAGTGTCGTCGCCCGGAGACATCGATAGGGCTGGACGCCCTGCCGTCGGCCGTGGCGCGGCGATCTATCTCGACAACCTTGGTGCACCGTTCGCGGACGTGCTCGACCCGCCCGCGTGGGCGATCGGGGTCCTGGCCGCCCGAGCTCACATCGTCGGTGATGCGATGCCGCCGGATCCGCTCTACCTGCGCCGGCCCGACGTCGCCGAGCCGGCCCCGCGCAAGCGGGTACTGGCGCGATGACGACGCACGACCCCGTCAGGGACGCAGCCATCGGCCTCGCGATCGACCGCGGCGTCGACCCCGGCGTCGATATAGCGCTGCGGCCGATGCGATGGTGGGACCTCGACCGGGTGATGGTCATCGAGCAGGCCTCGTTCCGGTTCGATGCGTGGACGCCGGAGACGTTCTGGTCGGAACTGGCCGAGCGCGACTCCCGGCGGTACCTGGTGGCCGAGGTCGCGTCGGGTGACCTCTTCGGCTACGTCGGGATCAGTGCCGTGGCGGGCGAGGCCGACGTACAGACCATCGCCACCTCACCCGCCGCGCGTGGCCTCGGCGTGGGCCGAATGCTGCTGCGAGCGGGGATCGCCGAGGCGGTCGCCGCCGGCGCCAGGCGGATCCACTTGGAGGTCAGGGCGGACAACGCCGCCGCCCTCGCGCTGTACGCCACGGCCGGGTTCCGTCGGGTGAGCCGACGCAAGGGTTATTACCACGACCCCGGCGGTGCGAGGACCGACGCCCTGGTGATGACCCTCGACCTGACCGCGACCGAACGCCCCCCTCGTCGACGGGTGCTGTCATGACCGTTGCTGACATGACGCGGGTGCTCAGCAGGCCGGGGACGTCCGCGCCGCTCGTGCTCGGCATCGAGACCTCCTGTGACGAGACCGGCGTGGGCCTGGTGCGCGGTTCGGTGCTGCTCGCCGACGCGCTGGCCAGTTCGGTCGACGAGCACGCGCGGTTCGGCGGAGTCATCCCAGAGGTGGCCAGCCGCGCCCACCTGGAAGCGATGCTGCCCACGATCGACCGGGCGTGCGCCGAGGCGGGGGTGATACTGCGCGACGTCGACGCGGTTGCCGTGACGGCCGGTCCCGGGTTGGCGGGCGCCCTGGTCGTCGGGGTGGCGGCAGCGAAGGCCCTGGCGCTCGGCCTGGGTGTTCCGCTTTACGGGGTCAATCACCTCGCCGCCCACGTCGCGGTGGACACGCTGGCCAACGGCCCGCTACCGCAGCCGGCCATCGCGCTGCTCGTCTCGGGGGGTCACTCCTCGCTGTTGCGGGTGGCCGACGTCACCGGCGATATCTCGGTGCTGGGCCGGACCATCGACGACGCCGCGGGCGAGGCGTTCGACAAGGTGGCACGGCTGCTCGGGATGGGCTTCCCCGGTGGGCCGCTCATCGACGCGGCGGCGGGCGAGGGCTCGGCGAGCGCGGTCGCCTTTCCCCGCGGCCTGACCGCCGCGCACGACCTGGTCGAGCACCGCTACGACTTCTCGTTCTCCGGCCTGAAGACCGCGGTGGCCCGCTGGGTCGAGCGGCGCGAGGCCGCTGGCGAGCCGGTGCCGGTGGCCGACGTCGCCGCCTCGTTCCAGGAGGCGGTGGTCGATGTGTTGGTGCGCAAGGCGCTGGCTGCCTGTCAGGCTGAGGGCATCGAGCACCTGCTGCTGGGCGGGGGAGTCGCCGCCAACTCAAGGCTTCGGGCGCTGGCCGTCGAGCGTGCCGCGCCGCTCGGGATCGAGGTGCGAGTACCGCCGCGGCGGCTGTGCACCGACAACGGCGCCATGGTCGCCGCGCTCGGGTCGCTGCTGGTGGCTGCCGGGCGGGCGCCGTCGCGCCTGGACCTGCCGAGTGACCCAGCCATGCCCGTCGGACTCGTCACCAGCTGAGCGGATCGCCGAAACCGGCCGAGCGGGTGGAAAGTACGTCGCCGCAAACTGTCAGGAGTGATCGACTCACGCGTCCTGTCTGTCGTCCGGCATCCGGTCGGACAGCAGAACGGAAGGTGACAGCCATGCCCGCCCACCACACACCCCGAGTCCGCCCCATCCGACGGCGAACGTCCGCCCTCGCCCTCGGACTGCTCACGACCGCTGCTCTCGTCTCGGCCGCCGGACCGGCCTCGGCGACCGAGACACGCGAGGTGACCAACCAGTACAGGACCCAGCTCGTCCAGGCGGAGCGTTCGTGCCTGAACGGGGAGGACCGGCTCAGAGACGGTGCCGCAATGGTGCGATGTGTCGGCGATCTCGCGCCGCCGGATCAGTCGTCGAGGGCCGAGATCGACATCTTCCGCCTCTTCTCCCACTGCCTCTCCATCGCCGCTGCGCCGGCCGAGGACCAGATGTACCCGTCGACGCCGCAAGACTACGAGGACAGGGTCAACGACTGCCTGGGGCTCTGACCCCGCGCCACGGTGAGCCTCTAGGACCGGAGGGCGTCGGCCGATCTGTCATCGGCTGGCGCCCGCCCGGGCGACGTCCATGTCGCCGTTTCGTCACTGATTCCCCAGGTTGGCGGACATGTAGGTGACGTTCACTCGTCCTGTGGACACCTCGCGCCGCCTTCTCCGCCTGATCGTCGTCGCTGCCGCGTTCGCTCTCAGCGCCTGCGGCGCAGCCCCGGCGGCTGTCACCGATGTCGGGCTCCTGGACGAGGTCTTGCCGGGCGCGTAACAGCTGGACGTCGACCCGGCCCCGATCGTCGCGGACACCGTGACGGGCGACTCGTTCACCGCCGCTGACGCCGGTGGGCCGGTCGTGTACTGGTTCTGGGCGCCATGGTGCGTGTGGGATGCCGCAGCGAAGCGCTCGAGGTCCGCGAGGTCCAGGCCGAGTTCGGCGACCAGGTCACCACCTTCGTGGGGTCGCCGCCCTCGGCCCGAGAGGCGACATGAACACACCAGCGGACATCGATCAGGCCCCTGGCAGCCCGCGAGACCCGAAAGAGCGGATCGTCGCCTTGGGCGAGCCCGCGGATCCCGTCGCGGTGGTGACCGCCGAGGTGCTGGGCGGCGGTGTCGTCACCATCGACCTGTCCGCCGACGGGACCGAGCAGGAGGTGGTCGTCCTCGCCGCACGCGGACCCGCCTCGGCCCTGGACGCCTCCCAGATCGCCGACGGCGACGACGTGGGGACGACCGGGGTCTTCGTCCCCTGCGCCGGCGGCCGCTCCCTGACCCTCCAGCGGTGACCCGACCGCGACGATCACGCAGTGACCCCTCCGCCCGGACTACCCGCGCAGCGGCGCCGCACACGGCGTGGCGACCGTCCTGCATCACGACAGCGACGTCGATCACATCGCGTCCGTGACCGGCCAGTGGGTTCGCCGGGTCTTCGCCCGAGGCAGAATGCATTGCGGGGAGTCACCTATCCTAGGCCGACGACGGGCGCACCGGGAGGTGGAGCTGAGCGGGACCGGACTACGCATCGACGAGTTGGCCGCGCGGGCCGGCGTCAGTGTGCGGACGGTCCGCTTCTATCACCAGCTAGGTGTGCTGCAGCGCCCCGAGGTGGTGGGGCGGATCGGGTTCTACAGGCAGGAGCACGTCGAGCGGCTGACCCTGGTGCGCCGGCTGCAGGCTCGCGGCTACTCGCTGGCCGCCATCTCCGACAGCATCGCCACTCAGGTGCCGGCGATCCTGCTCGGTGAGGTGAGCGGAACCGATCCGGCGACCGCGGTCTGGGACGGCGCCGACCCGTCGAAGCTCGATCTCGCCCAGTTGCACGAGATGGCGCCGGGGCTGATCGAGCAACCCGAGCTGGTCACCCGGATGGTCGAGCTGGGGCTGCTGGTCCCCGAGGCCGACGAGCGTTTCACGGTGCCGCAACCACCCCTGCTGCGGGCGGGACTCATCCTGGTCAGCCGCGGGGTCCCCATCCCGGTCGCGCTGGCGGAGCTGCAGAATCTCCGGCGGGACCTCGACCGGATCGGGCAGCGGTTCGCTGGGATCGTCGAACGGGACATGCTGCCCGCGCAGCCCGAGGGCGCCGACGCCACCGCGCAATTGGCGGTCGACCTACTGCGCCACGTGTGGCCGGCGGTGCTGGTGGCGGTCGGGCAGGTGCTCACGGAATCGACCCAGCACGCCGTCGTCGCGCGGCTGTCGACCGACTGAGGGAGCCGGAGCGGCGCCCGCGTCCGAAATTGTCAGGTCAGCGGCATCGAGCTGGGCGACATCGGCCTGCAGCTCCTCGATGACGATCTCGATGCCCGTCGAACCGATGACATTGGCCAACTCGGTCGCCCACGTCGGCTGGAACCCCACGGTGGGATCGACGTCGAGGGCTTGGTTGAGGGGGGCGTCGAGGATGCCGCGCAGCAGCCCGAGCCGGGTAAGCCCGAGCCCTCGGACGCAGGCGTAGGTCGCCTGCAGGGTGATACCGCCGCGGGCTGATGCCGCGGGCGTCGTCCGCGAGTCGGTGGGCCCCGCGCCGATCCGCAGCGAGCCGTCGGCGAGGGGGCGGCCCATGCCCAGCTCGGCCACTTCCGACAGGGAGGCGACGGCCAGGAGCACGACGGCGGCGTCGGCACCGGGCGACGGCTCACTCGAGGACGGTTCGGAAGGCCAGGGGTCGCGTGCGGGTGAGGGCGTCCAGCAGGTCTCGCCGGGTCAGCAGCGCCACCAAGCCCAGCGTCGCGACGACGAGCGCGGCCGCGGCCGCGGCCAGGACTCCCACCTCGAGCAGGCCGATGGTGATGGTCAGCAGCGCACCGAGTGCCAGCCCGCCACGCAGCGCCTCTCGAAGCACGATCCTCGGCAAGGAACCTGCGATGCGGCCGCCCGCCGCCCATAGCCCGGGCGTCGCGCGCAGCGTCACCGCGGCGGGCGTGGTGACCGCCGCCCACGGGACGGCCCACACCACGAACACCCCGTTGCCCCCGGCGAGCACCGCCGACAGCGGCCCGGTCGCCAACACGACCACCAGCACCACGGTGAGGCCGAGGTCGATGACCAGGGCGGCGGCGCGTCGATCCACTCCGGCCGGCACCGTGACCACCCGCGCGGGCCCGGGCACGCCGGCCACCGAGGACAGCACGACCCCCGCTGCCAGCACCAGGAGGGAGCCCAGGAAGAAGCCGCCGGCCGCCACGGGCACGGCGAGCACCGCTAGCACCATCAGGAGCTGACCCGTACCGGGGAACACCCGGCTGCCGGTCAGCGGGCCCAGCAGCACGACCACGGCGAGCACGCCCAGGCCGATGCCCCATGCCCGCACGTCGGTGGCGAAGAACCGTGGGCCGAAGCTACCGGCGACCACCGCGATGAGAATGCCGCCGACGATGCCCGCTGCGGCGGCCCGGCTGATCAAGGGGCGCCCAGCCAGCTCGGCGGGCGTCGCCCAGCGCTCGGCCATCGCTGCCGGCCCACTCGGCGCGCTCACGCCCGGCTCACGACGCCGCCGCTGCGCAGTCCGCCAGCTCGTAGCTCCCCTGTTTGACGTCGATCCTGATCCCGTCGAGCGTGATCGTGCTCGTCGTCAGGTAGGTGGCCTCGATGCCCGGCTTGCCCAGCGTGATGGTCGACGCCCCCAGTGACAGGTCGTCGGTGACGTCGTCGGTGTTCGCGCCCTTGCCGTCCACGGCGAAGCCGGGGCCGAAGGAGATCTCCCGTGCGCACAGCCCGGCCACATTGAGCCGCAGCCCCGTGATGCTCGTCGGGCCGCTCGTGGAGATCGACAGCCGCGCGGGCTCCCCGCCGGCCGTGCCCAGCAGGCTGGCCAGGTCGAACTCCTTCTCCAGCAGCAGGCCGTCGATGGTGGTCCGGCTCATGGTGATCTCGCCCACCGGCAGCTTCCCGCCGCCCGTGCCCGAGTTCTCGTCTATCGAAAGTGCCAGTTCGAAGTCGTCGCCCTGGATGCGCTGTGAGGAGATCTGGAAGTTGCCCACATTGCCGAGATACAGCGGCAACGACCAGGCCGATGACGCGGCCACGACGGTGAAGATCACGACGAGCACGGTGGCGGCAGCGAGATGGATCCTGCACCGGGACTGGACGAGCACGGTCACCTCCGGCGGTCGGGCACTGCCCACCGGCGGCCCGGGAGACCCGCCGACGGTGGCGGGGCGAAGCGGACGTTAGGGTGCGCCAGTTCCTGATGTCAAGGTGTTGCGTCACATCTCTTGACAGCGGGAGCTGTCGCGTTCAATGTGTCATCTATCACTGGCGCGTACGCCGCAGTCGCGCCGCAAGGAGGACGACGTGACGGTCTTCGAAGCCACCCGCACCGACGGCACCGAGGTGCAGTGGACCGATCGAAAGCGGCGGCTATGGCTGCTCGCGTTCATCGTTCCCACGCTGCCCGTCGGGGGCTGGTTCCTGGCCACCACCCTGAACTCCGACGTGTGGTGGTTCTGGGGCGTGATCTTCGCCTTCGGGCTGGTGCCGGTCGCCGACCTGCTCATCGGCGACGACCCCTCCAACCCGCCGGAGGAGGTGGCCCGTGCGCTGCAGGCCGACCCCTGGTACCGGTGGATCGTGCTGCTCTACCTGCCGCTGCAGTACCTGGTCTGGGGCTGGGCGGTGTGGTTCGTCATCAGTCACGAGATGTCCGCCCTGGCACTGGTCGGCCTGGCCGTCACCGTGGGCATCGTCAACGGCATCGGGATCAACGCGGCGCACGAACTCGGTCACAAGAACGAGACCCTGGAGCACTGGGCGTCGAAGCTGGCGCTGGCTCCGGCGTGGTACGGCCACTTCTTCGTCGAGCACAACTGGGGTCACCACAAGCGGGTGGCCACGCCCGAGGACCCGGCCAGCTCGCGGCTGGGGGAGGGCTTCTACCGGTTCTGGCCCCGCACCGTGTTCGGCTCGCTCGGCTCTGCGTGGGCGTTCGAGGCCAAGCGGCTGCGGCGCAAGGGCAAGCCGGTGCTGTCATGGCACAACCGCAACATCCACGCCTGGGCGTTCTCCGTCGTGCTGTGGGGCGCGGCGCTGGCCGTCGCTTTGCCAATGGGCGAGTGGCGGGTGGTGCCCTTTCTGCTGATCTCGGCCGTCATCGGGTTCACACTGCTGGAGGCCGTCAACTACGTCGAGCACTACGGGCTGCGCCGGCAGCGCACCGCCGAGGGCCACTACGAGCAGGTGCGCCCAGTGCATTCATGGAACAACAACCACGTCGTGACCAACCTGCTGCTGTTCCAGTTGCAGCGGCACTCCGATCACCACGAGAATCCCGCCCGCCGGTTCGTCGCCCTGCGCCACGTCGACGACGCCCCGCAACTGCCCGCTGGCTACGCCGCGATGATCCTCGTCGCGCTGTTCCCGCCGCTGTGGCGGAAGATCATGGATCCGCGGCTGGCCGCGCACTACGGTGACGACCTGTCGCTGGCCAACCGCGGCTGACTGTGCGCCAACGCGCTGGGCGGGATCAGTCGACGCTGCCCCGTGCCACGACCCATCGCATCGGTTGGCCCGTGACCGCCGCGATATGGTCGAAATCGCTGTCATAGTGCAGCACCGTCGCGGCGTGGTGCTCGGCGATGGCAGCGGTCAACAGGTCGAACGCGCCTACCGCGCGCAGCTGGCCACGTGCGGCGAGCCCAGCCTGCACGTCTCTGACCCTGGTTGCGATCGCGGGGTGCAACGGAAGATCGACGAACCCGAGTCGCCGCCGAGCGGCTATCGCGCGGTACTCCGAGGCGTTGCGGGCCGAGTACAACACCTGAAGGTCAATGGTCACCGTCGTGGCCAACAATCCGTCGCGCCCGAGTCTTGACAGTTCTGCCGCGATCGCGGGCGCAGCGGCGCGCGCGATGGCACTGGTGTCGACGAGGAGGAGGCCAGCTGGTATCACCGGCGAGCAGCGGCACGGATCTCCGGATCGGCCAGGTCCGGACTGCCCCAGATCAGTGGGTCCTCGAAGGCCTCGCTGCGTCGGCGACGCTCGGCCACGAAGGCGAGCGCGGCATTGACCGTCTCGACTTTGGAACCGGTGCCCAGCTCACGCGCGGCTGCTGCCAGCACGTCGTCATCGAGATCGATCGTCGTCCTGCTCATAGGGCCAGGGTAGCGAGTCGGCATCGCGTGAGGCATCAAGTGTGCCGAGCTTGGCATCACCTGTCGCGGCGCGGATCGAGCAGGAGTCAGGTTCAGACGGTGGAGCAGCGCTCGGCCGTAGCCGCCGACACCGCCGACAGGTCGGCCGAGAACTGGTAGCTCGCCGCGAACGGTGAGCCGCCGGTGCAGAGCAACGCTGTGCGGTCGAGGCCGCGGGGGGCGAACCACGACAGCGCGCCCACCCTCAGCCCGCCACCGTCCAGCGCCAGCGAGGTCACCACCAGGCTGTTCGTCTTGCCATTGTTCAGCGCGGTCAGCCAGGAACCGGTCCGGCCGTCACCGGTCGCCGGATCGAGGGCGATGATCGCCGAGACCTTGCCGCCACCGCCACCGCCCGGGCTGGCGTCGCTGTAGCTGCTGAGCCAGCCGCCGGTGGTGAAGCGGCGCAGATCCCCGGACTCCTCGCCCTGGGAGCCGGTTGCGGTGAACGCCACGTAGAGCCGGTCGCCCGACCACAGCACGCCGTATGCCCGGCCGTCGTCGTTGCTGCGCTCCAGGTCGTCGCGGCACCAGGACAGCGTGCCGTTGTCGAATCGTGCCACGCGCGGGTCCTGGTTATTGCCGCTGACCTGCTGGGTGCCCGCATAGACCGTGGCCGAGCCCAACGTCACCCGGGCCGCTCCTGAGGCCGCGACGGTCGCTTCGTCGTTGCTGCAGCTGAACGCATACATGTCCGCCGCGCGGACGTCGCTGCCCTCGCCCGAGACCGGTGGTGGCGGCGGTACTGGTGACGGTTGTGTCGGTGGCAGATCCGAAGGCGGACCTGTGGGGGGTGGTGGCGGCTGTGGGTTCTCGCCCGGCGCGGCGGCGCCGCTCGGGGCCGACGTCGGCTCCGCGATCGCCATGTCCGCCGCCGCCGCCCCGGCGCTGTCATCCGCGGTGGCATCGGTCGCTCTCGCCTCGGCTCCCGGGACCTGCAGGGCGGCCGCGGACGCTGTCGGCAGCGCTGCCAGCCGGCTGTCGTTGCCGCACGACAACGAGGTGAGCGCCGCCGCTACCAGCACGCAGCTCGCCACCCGGTGCCGTCCGGTGGTGCAGCTGGACATGGGCCCCCTTAAGCCGCGTAATGCCGGGCGAGACGATACGCCACGATCACCGAGGGACCGGTTGACAGACGATCGCGATCCGCCGGGTTCCCGACCGGGTGAGGATGACCGTCGCGGAGCGCGGCCCGCTCAGCCGCAGCGCCCGGCGCAGCTCCTCGGGCTCGATCGGGCTGCCCCGGCGCTTGACCACCACGGACCCGACCCCGTGTGAGACCAGGTAGGCCCGCAACCGCTTCAGCCCCCAGGGCAACACGGCCTCGACGCTGTAGGCCTTCGCCAGCGGCGTCGTCATGGCACCGGCCTCGGCGGTGATGTAGGCGATGGTCGGGTCGATCAGCCTGCCGCCGACGGCGACCGCCACCGCTGTCACGAGCCCGGCCCGGATCACCGCGCCGTCCGGCTCGTAGAGCACGGCACCCACCTCGCCGATGCCGACGTCGGCGGCCGGGGGGGCGTCGGTGTCGTCCACCCGGGCGAGCTCCACGACGTCCGCGCCGCCGCTGGCGACCGCAGCCGCGGGGCCGGCCGCGCCCGCCATACCCGTCGTACCCAGCACCACTGCCGAGCGCCGAACCCCTGGCACAGCGGCCGTGCCCCACCACAGCACCCCCTCCACCACGTCCCCGTCGACGCTGGTCCACTCGGCCTGCCAGCCCGCCTCGTGATCGACCAGGCCGTGATCCAGGCCGGGCGCTGCG
>Ga0163154_10003842_pt1 | contig 20326 bp, 23 predicted proteins | sample OliLakLV19MP9P1_FD_148649 | JGI IMG/M metagenome (GOLD analysis project Ga0163154, IMG submission 148649) | Freshwater microbial mat bacterial communities from Lake Vanda, McMurdo Dry Valleys, Antarctica - Oligotrophic Lake LV.19.MP9.P1 | ecosystem: Environmental > Aquatic > Freshwater > Lake >...
CAATCCCGCTTCCTCCACCGCATCCACGCCGATCATCCCGCCCGAAGAAACGTCGTTGGAATTTCAGTTGACGCTGGGCGTTTGGTTTCCCCGTTTGGGCGGCGACGTTTCGCTCGGCTTCGAGGAAATCAGCCTCGATGTGGATCCTGATCTGGGACTTGGGGATTCGGAAGCGGCGTTCAATATCGAGCTCGCCACCCGCTTTTCCCATGGATGGCAGGTCGATTTCAGTGGATTCGACTTCAGCACCGAATCGGACAGCGTCTTCACCGGCACGGCCCAGTTCGGCGATGTGTCGCTTGATCCCGGCGATTCCTTCTCGTCCTCGTTCAACATGACCTCGGTTTCGGTCGGACTGAGCAATTGGTGGATCCGGCCCTTCACCCGCGGATTGGACGACAGCCGTGTCGACTTCTGGCTCGCTCCCGGCGCGGGATTACGGTGGTTCGACATCGATCAGTCCCTGGAAGTGTCCGGCGAGGGAAGCGAGAACGGCGGCGGGGAGTGGCTGTCGCCCTTTGTTTCGCTTGAAGTGCTTTTCCGCTGCGATACGGCTGATTCATTTCCCATCGTCGATCGACTGGAGATCGACGGCCGGGCCGAATTCGGCCCCGCGATCGGCGGCGATGGCGGCTTCGCCGTCCACGTCCGCGCCGGAATCACCGCCTTCGTCACGGAGAACATCGGCGTGAATTTCGGCTATCGATTGCTCGAAGTCGACGTCGAAAATGACGACTACCAACTTTCAGGCGGCTTGCAGGGATTGTTCGGGGGCGTCAGCATTACCTTCTGAACCCCAAGCGACCGAGGCGTGTTCCTGCCGTAGGATCAAGGGACATGAAGAAGAACCCTGCCGACGCCGTTTCAACGGGCAAAGCGAAGACTTCCGCCAAATACAAACGGGCCCGGGTGCGCCATTTCCTCTTCACGGTCGGGCCGAATCGATTAAGCGGCGGTCGGGTCATGCGACGTCATCTTTCGCAGAACGTGGTGGTCAAACACATTGAGACTTCAAGCCCGCAGTGGCCTAAGGCGTTTGATGGCTTGCGCATCGGCCATGTCAGCGATTTCCACCTGGGCGAGTTGCTTCCTTTGGATCGCGCTATCGAGGTGATCCGACAGCTGGGCGATCAGCGACCTGATTTGATCGCCTGCACGGGCGATGTGGTTGACCTTCGGCATGATCATGCCGCACCCTTGTTGGAGGCGATGGCGGGACTGAAAGCCCCGCTGGGCGCGGCCTTGGTGCTGGGCAACCACGATGAACTGCACTGTGCCGACACCGTTTCGCGGCTGGCCCTGAATGCGGGCGTCAAGGTGCTTCGCAATGATGTGCTGGAGGTGCACCATCATGGAAATCGCCTGACCATCGCGGGCATCCATTGGGCGAAATCAATCCGCGCCTGCGCCCGCCACATCGACGAAACCTGCGGCGAAGGCGTCGATCTCCTGCTCTCGCATAATCCGAAAGCCTTTCACGGGGCGATCGACCGCAACATCCCCCTGACGCTTTCCGGCCATACCCACGGCGGGCAGATCGCGATGAAAAATAGGCCCAACACCAACATTGCGCTGGCCCACCGACATCGCGCGGGGCTGTTCTCCCAAGGGCACAGCCGCCTGTACGTCACCAGCGGCGTCGGGGCGTGGTTTCCCCTGCGCATCAATTGCCCCGCCGAAATCGCCATGATCACGATGCGGCACGATGACGGTTCAAGACCGTCCCACGAGTCACCGGCTCCCGCTGGCGGAAATGGCAAACGCCCGACCTGAGGACATGTTGGCGAAGTAGCGAAGGGTTGGGTAGGTTGACGCCCATGGCTGCCGCCGAAAACCTGCTGGCCCTCGCTCCGACCCTCTCTCCGCTTCTCAAGCAAGGCCAGGACGCCGATGAGATGCGTCGCGCCTTGCCCCAACTGTCGTTGCTGGGCTTTCGGCATGTGCAATTGAGCGCGACCCAACCGGGGTTGCGGCCGCGCGACCTTGACCGTTCCGCCCGGCGTGATCTTCTGGCCTCGCTGCGACGGCATGAATTGCGGTTGAACGGGCTTGATTGCTGGATTCCCGCTTCGCATTTCGTCGATTTCAATCAGCAGGACCGCGCGATCGATTCGCTGAAATCGGTCGTCGAACTGGCCTCGGACCTTGGTCGCGTTCCCGTCAGCGTGGCCTGGCCGACCCACGTCCCCGATCAATCCACGCCCTCGTGGCGGCTCGACTTGATTTCGCATGCCGACCGTTTCGGCGTCGCGCTGGCCGATCATGCCGTGCCCCCCGCACCGCGCGATCAGGGCGGCGTGGGCATCGACCCCGCATCGCTCCTGAGCCATTCGCTGGATCCGGTCGCCAGCGTGCGCGAGCACGGATCGCAGTTAAGCGCGGTGCGATTGAGTGACCTTGATCAGACGGGCCTGCGATGTCCGCTTGGATCGACGGCCGACGGCCGACTTGATGTGGAGGCTTTTCGCGCTGCCTTACTGGCGGCCGAGTTCCGGGGCGTCATCACCCTCGATGCCCGACAATGGAACGATCCTTGGCGAGGGATAACGACTTCGCAAACGCGGTGGGCAGCGTCGACGTGATTCCCCCCTCCCCCCGGCGTTCAAAAAGCAAACCTTACCTCGTCCGCTCCCACACCAGGTGCGCGAGCTGGGGCGTGATCAACTGGCCCATGGCGAGTTCGACCGCGTGGGGAGACCCCGGCATGCAGAAGATAAACGTGTCGCCACCCCGGGAAACCTCACGGATCACCAGGCCGCCGACGGCGCGGCTGAGCATCGCGGCGGCCTGCACCTGTTGAAAGCTCAGCATCCGAAATAATTCGCCGAACCCCTCGATCTCGATGGTGAGCAGTTTCCTCGCCACATCGATGGTGCCATCGCGGCGGGCGATGCCGGTGCCGCCGGTGGTCAGGATCGCCTGGATCGATGCATCCGCCAGCCATGTTTCCAGGACGTCGCGCAAGGTCTCCGGTTCGTCGGGAACGATCCGGCGGGCGGACACGACGTAGCCTGCTTGCTGGAGGTGCTGGAGGACCAGGTCGCCGCCCTGATCGTCGTCCAGGGTGCGAGTGTCGGAGATGGTGAGCACCGCGCAACGCACCGGTCGCTCGCGCCCGAGCGCGGCCGCTTCGATTTGATGCTGTTGCGACGATGACATGCCGTCAGTGTAGGGGCAGGTCCAACACGGCAGAACGGCCGCGGTGCGTTACGTCCGCGAAAGTATTTATGATGGGAGCATGACCATCATCGCGCACGGCATTGATCTGACCTCGATCGATCGAGTGCGCACTCTGCTGGATGAACACGGCGATCGTTTTCTGGAACGCTGCTTCACCGCGGACGAAGCGGTCTACGCCATCGCCGGCGGGGTTCAGCGCTATCAGCGGTTCGCGGCACGGTTCGCCGCCAAGGAAGCCGTCATGAAGGCGCTGGGAACCGGCTGGGCCCAAGGGGTGGCCTGGCGGGACATTGAAGTGTGGCGCGATGAGCGCGGCGTGCCCTGCCTGCGATTAAGCGGACTCGCGGCGGAAATCGCCCGCGAACGAGGCATTGACCACTGGCACCTCAGCCTGAGCCACACGGCTGAACTTGCCATGGCCAGCGCCATCGCCACCGCGCGGTGAAGATCATCCTCAAGTTTATTTCTTGCCCGGCGCGCCCTTGGCTGCGGGTGCGGCGCCCTTGGCGGCGGGAGCGGGAGCCGCCTTGCCGCCGGCCTTAGCGCCGGCCTTGGCGCCGGCTTTGCCTGCCGCCGGCGCGGCCGCGCCTTCCTCACCTTCGCCCGCCTCTTTCTTGGGCTTCTTGGTGACCATCAAGCGGCTGATGACCTTTCCCACGCCCAAGGGGGAATCGCTGCCCTGCTCGAATCGCTCGCTTTCGCTGAGCTTGGTGATCCGCTCGGCGCGCGTCAGGACGTTGCGATGCTGATTCAGGGCGGTGGGCTTGGTCTTCAGGCTTCGATGGAGGCTCATGGAAAACAACTCACTTTTCAAATTAAGCGGCGGCACCAGCGGCGCCGCCACGACACGATGACCACGGAACGTCAGGGAACGATGATTTTCGGATAGGCGTCTCGCAAATCCGAATTATTCCGGTTGGCAGCCTTCCAAAGCTGGCCAACTTGGTGAATCTTCGCTTCCACGGCCTTGACGCCGGCACTGCTGCGGGCGGAACTGACAAAGCCTGGAAACGCCACCACCTGACGAAGACGGTCATTCTTGCCGGAAATGACATAGGTTTCAAGTCCCTTCCCCCGGCAGAAGTCCGCCAACGCCTTGGCACCGCCCTCGGTCGTCTCGGCAAGCACGAAATACAGATCGCCTTTGCGGCAAGGATTCGTTCGCGGAGCCACCGGCCCCCACTTTGCCGCCGAGCCGGGATTGCCAGCCGCAGGGCTTGGAATACCTGATTTTCGGGTCTGGCCAGCGGGCTGCCGATCTGCGTTTTCTTGGTCGTTCAGGGGATCGGACGTCACCAGCGATCCGTCAACATCCACGTCGCCCGCTTGGTCGATGACGGTCTGCTCGAACTGGTTTCTTGCTTTTCCCTCGCCCCGGTTGTGGCCGAACATGAAGGCGATCCACACCACCAGAATGAGCACCCCGCCGCTCAGCAGGAGATATCCCACGGGCAACCGCACGGTGCGTCCGGGGGCAAGCAATGAACCCAGGGGATGGCCGGGCGACGACGACAAGCCTTCGGACATCGATTCCCGGGCGGCGCGACGCGGCGGCGCGGCGACCGTGGGGCGCGCCGGTTCGCGGCCCATTTTTTCATAGAGCGCGGGTTGAGAATGCTTGCTAGCCATGCGTTGCAGTCAGGGCGACATCCCGGCGAAGACGCATCCTAACTTCACATCGGTCGATCGGACACTATGAATTCCAGAATCCCGGCCGATCATCCTTTGTGACGACTCCCTTAACGTGTCCCACGTCCGAAATCACGCAAGAATTTCCGACTTGGTTTGCTGGGGCTCAGGCACAACAGGAACGGTCGCGGGCACTTGTTTGTCGTTTTCCCATGGCGGCACGAAGTCAACGGGATCAGGATCGTCTTGAGTTTCGATTTGACCTTCAATTTGATCTTCGATCAGGTTTTCCCTTTGGCCTTCGATTTGGCCCTCATTTTCAATGGAACTCTGGATCATCGATTTCAGTTGCGTCGCGCTGCGGTCACGATCGCCTCGATCCAACGCAATGTCGATGGCCAGATACGCCCGGGCATCCTCATCCATTACATAACGAAGCGACGCCATCATGAAAAGGGCATCCACATCGTCGTTGCTGTCTTGAAAACGAACATTCATGGCGTCGATCAGCCGCTGCACCTCCACCATCAACGCTTCGTCCTGGGGTACTTCATCCAAGGCGTCGGGATCCTCGCGCAGCACGCGACGCATCTCGCTCACCGCTTCGTCCGCGCGATCCACCAATCCAGAGGCGATGGCGTAGCCGACCCGGGGCAATCCATCGCTTGGGAACGCTTCGCGGGCGCGATCAAACGATCGACGCGCTTCACGGGCATCGCCTTGGGAGAGCAGCTCCCAACCGTCGTTCGGCGCGATCACCGTGACCTCGCCGCTCGAACCCGTGTACCCATCGGCTGCTTCCGATTCCGACCATTGAGGCACCGCGTCGTAGGTGCTGTAGGGTTCAACGTCGTCGTCGTCATCCTCGAACAGATAGGTGTAGCTCACCGAACTGTACCCGCCGGAGTAGTACCCGCCGTACCCATACGGCCGGTAGCAGGAGTAGCGCGGGCGATAGTGGCCGTACACCGGCCGGTAATACACGATGCGGTCGCAAGGATCCCAGCAGGGGTCTTCGTACACGCTGGAGTAGCCGAAAGTCCACGAACTGGAAGGATAATGGCGATAGCCGTACGAGTATCGTGGATAGTAATGACCCGAATAATAACTAGGATCATGTGACCAACCGCTGGAGTAGCCATACCCCAGGGAGACGCCGCCGGTGTGGAATCCGAAGGAAACATTCCAGTGGTCATCGTGATCATGATGCCAGCGATCGCGAACGGGAGCGCAGTATCCGTAGGCCCGTGGATCGCGGTAGTGGCCGCGGTAGCCACCGTGATAGCTGGAACCATACACGCATGATGATCGGCTGCCGCAGACGCTATGGCCGCAGCTTGAATGCGAGATCGGCCGATGAATGCGCTTGGTGCCGACCCCGTCGAGCGAACTCTCACCAAACCCCTGGCGGGCGCGTCCAGAACCCTTGTCGAAGTTTGACCGGGTGCCTGCACGGTTGCCGCGATGATCGATCACTTTCGGGTCGTTTACCACGCCACGGTTTTTTCGGGTGGATTGACGATCATTGAAATTACGCGGGGCCACCACCTTGGGATCATTGACCGCGGGGTTGACGCCGCGGCGAGGGTTGACGGATTGAGAATTTTTGTCTGCCGTGCCGGAACGCTGATCCCGGGCGGAGCCGCCTGTGGTGACCTTGGGCAGATTATCACTGCTCCCACGAGGCTTCGCGGTGGTCGGCTTGATGGGCCGATTCTTGATGGAAGTTCCGCGGGGGGTAATGGTTTTCGGCTTCGCTGTCGGTTTGCCATGTTCGATCTGATCATTGTTGCCGCCGGACATGCGCGGCTTGTTGTCCGGGCGCGGTTTCGCGGGCGGCGAAACGACCTTTGGGCCGCTGGGTTTGCGAGGCGAACTTGCGTTTGAAGATTTCCCCGCATTTGATTTCGGCGAGATGGATTGCGTCACGGTCGGCTTGCGATTGCCGGGCACCGTGATCACTTTCGGCTGACGAGGCTTGGGCGAGGCGGTGGGCTTCGCCTCAGGACGCGGTTTAGATCGGGGCTGCGGTTTGGCCTTTGGTGATGGCTCAGATGACCGGGGCCGCGGCGACGATGCCTTGGGAGAAGGTGATGAAGGCCTTGGGGAACCAGCTTTGGGCGCGCTCGTCCTCGGAGAATTCGGACGAGGTGAACTGGCCTTGGGCTCGCCATTGCGTGGCGCACTCGCCTTGGGCGGGCTGTTGCGAGGGGCACTGGCTTTGGGCTCACTCGGCCTTTCGGAACTGGGTCGAGGCGACGACGCTTTGGGCGATCCTCCTCGCGCCGCGCCGCCACTCTTCGCACCCCCGCCACTTCTCGCGCCTCCGCCATTCTTCGCGCCTCCGCCACCTTTTGCTGCGCCTCCGCCTTTCCCGCCGCCATCACCCTTGCCAACTGAAAACACCGCAGCCGGTATGGATGCCGCCACCGTCTGGGTGGCAGCCACATGGGCGACCGCCGGCCGCCAACTGGCAAGCGTCAACGTCAACGCCGCGACGACGCCCAAACTCATCGCTGGCCAACTCAAACATCTGCGGATTGCACCAAACATCACGGTCTCCTCATGCCCTGCCAGCCCAAGTTGGCCGCTCCTGACCAAGCATCCGGTCTGTTCGATGGATTCGCCTGGATCGAGAAAAAGGTGCGTGCCAAATGATAGGACAAGGACAGCTTTACCATCCTTAAGGAGACCTCACAAACCGAACCTCATTCCATGAATACCGTTTTATTTTGTGCTTTTGTCCGGCTTGAAAATCCACGGCCTCTGATTCAGCAGGTCGCCGGGCGGAACCAGCCGATTTCGCACGGCGGCCACTAGTTTTTCGAGCCCCAAACCTGTCTCTGCGCTGATGCGCACGGGGTGATCACGATCGCTGCCATCCTCAAATGAATTGATTAGGTCCTCTAGATTGCTTTCGATGCGGCTTCTCTCGGCGCTTTGAAAAACGGACGGAAACCGATCAATCTTGTTCATCACCCACAAGTCAGCTGATCGCTGCAAGTCCGGCCAGCCTTCCACCGGGTCACCCATCGCAATCACCAGATCCGTCCGCATGATGATTGCCCTTGCGGCATCGATCGCCCGCGTTTCCACCGCGTCTCCGCTCCTCCTCAGTCCCGGCGTGTCATGCCAATTCACCACCAAGCCACCCATATCGATCAGGCCACTGGTGTAGTCGCGGGTGGTGCCGGGTTGATCCATGGTGATGGACATGGCTCGCCCGAGAAGCGCGTTGCTCAGCGTGCTTTTGCCCACGTTCGGACGTCCAACCAGCACCACCGTCGGCGGATGCAGCAGACGATTCAACCGCATCGAGCGGCCGCGATCGTCGGCCGTCATAATGCCGTCGGCGTTTTCCAATTCTCTCCACCGACGAGGTTGATCCAAGAGCAAGTCGATCGCCAGCGGGCTTGCCGCCATGCCGAGTCGCTCAAGCATGGCCCGTTCGCAATCGTCCGCCGCCTCGGGAAATAGGTGCAAATCTGCCGGCACGTCTTCGTCGACCGCCTTCGCGTCGTGCTGCGCCAGCCACGCAATGAGTCGCTGCACCACGCGCCGGCCTCCATGGGGCATAATTTCCGCGGAGGTTTCGCTCAGCCGCGCGACGATTCCTTCATCAATATCCGCGAACTTCGCCAGGGCCATGCGGCCGGTTTTCCAATTCGACACGTTCGTCAAATCGTGCAGCAGGGCGGTCAATCCGTCCGCGCTTTCGTCCATCACCAGAATGATGGCCACCGCGCCGGGCGTACGGGAAGTGAGCTGGAGAAAGCGACGCGACATGATCCTTAAACACACCATATCAGCCCGGTCGCCTACACTGTCAACATGCCTTCCACGATCGATTTCGACGCCATGATCAGCGACCGCGCCCGCGTGGTGGATACCTCGGGCATCCGCAAGGTTTTTGAACTGGGAGCCAAGCTCAAGAATCCGATCAACCTCTCCATCGGACAGCCTGATTTTCCGGTTCCCGAAGTCATCAAAAAAGCCGCGATCGACGCCATCAGTTCGAATCGCAACGGCTACACGCTGACCCAAGGCGTGCCGGAATTGCTGCAGGCCATCAGTCGACATCTGCTCAGCGATGTCGGCTGGACCGTGCCCTCGGATGACCTCGGCGTTCTGGTGACCAGCGGCACCAGCGGCGCGCTGTGGCTGGCCTTTATGGCCCTATTGAACCCCGGCGATGAGGCCGTGTTCGCGGATCCCTATTTCGTCCTCTATCCCGCCCTTGGTCAGATCACTGGCTCCAAGACCGTCGCGGTTGATACCTATCCCGACTTTCGGCTCACGGCCAAGCGGGTCGAGCGTCACCTCACGCCACGCACGAAATTGCTCCTCTTGAACTCGCCCGGCAACCCGACCGGCGTCGTCTTGACGAACGATGAGCTGCGCGACCTCGTTGACCTGTGCGACCGTCGGGGCATCGTGATGATTTCCGATGAGATTTACGACGAGTTCACCTACGACGATGCCCGTGAGGATGGCAAGTGTCCCAGTCCCGCCCGCATGACCGAACACCTGTTGTTGGTACGCGGGTTCGGCAAAACGTACGGCTGCACCGGTTGGCGGCTCGGGTTCGTGGCGGGACCGAAGCCGATCATCCAGACGATGCAGAAGCTTCAGCAATTCACCTATGTGTGCGCTCCCAGCATGGCCCAGTTGGGCGTGGCGAAGGCGTTTGAGGTGGACATGCACCCACAGGTGGAAGCGTACCGGGCGAAGCGCGATGCCGTGGTTCAGGCGTTTCAGGGCGTGACCAAGGTTGAGACGCCGGGCGGAGCGTTTTACGCTTTCGTGGAGATTCCCAAGAACCTCGGCATGAGCGCGTCGGCTTTTTGCGAGCTGGCCATCGAAAGCAATGTCTTGATCATTCCGGGCAAGGTCTTCAGCCGCCGGGACACGCATTTCCGATTGAGCTATGCCGTGGCCGATAAAACGCTGCAGGCGGGCTTGGATGTGCTGACGGGGTTGATGCGACGGAATTGACGTTCAAGGGTTGGAAGAGAGCAACCAAGAGCGGTGCCAAGATCGCTCCCTTGCGTGCCCAAACGACGTCAAATCCGAACAAAATGCGTAAAAAATGATGGATTTGGTTGCCCGCATCGGATTGAATCGGCATAGTGATAATGGCGAATCGTTCAGCTCCGGCTGGACGCGCTGCGGTTCGTCTTCACGATTTCGCCTCGAATTTGCCATCCACCCGCCGCCGATTTGGGAACCCTTCCGATCGGCGGTTTTCTATTCGCCGCAGTACATGGGGCGGTCGGAATCACAGTCCCCAAAAAAGCCCACGAACACCTTGTTCGTGGGCTTTGCGATAGTCATTGATTATGACGCGATGAACTTTCCACCGTCAAACTGTATGGCCGATTAACGCAGCCAAACTTACTTGGAGCCACCGGCGGGCGGGGTCGGTGGAGGCGCGGCGTCGCCGCGGGATCCGGTCGACAGATCGCTGCCGGGCGACTGGACGGGGGTGGCCGGAACCGGACGCGGCTGGTCGCGGCCGGCGGTGTTGACGCTGGGGTCCGACGTCTCGCTGCAAGCGGTCAGCGTGAAACACACCAGGGCGAGCGATGAGATGCCAAGGATTGTACGAATCATGTGAGCTTCCTTCGGGAAAAACGGGTGTGAACGGTTTGATCGTGGATGAAAAGAAGAGCCGCCACCGATGACACTCAAATCTCGGTTTGCCGCAACACTATAACGCAGTGGGGAAAGCGATGAAACCGGGGCAAGCTTGATACCCACAGAGGTCGCGACTCGTGCATCTCTTGCGCCGGGGTTCCGACTGACACTCTCCAGGTTTGACGTTCCGAAGTCAGAATCGTTCCGACATCGCTGAGCGAAAAAAAACCCCGCTGACGCGAAGCATCAACGGGGCGGAGGGGAGAAAGATATCGTTCCCGGAATGATCACGAAAGATCGGCGAATTTCGACGCAAGTCGACACATTTTGTTGAGCTGCGGGTTAAAAAATCCGGGTGATGGCAGCTAAACCTTTGGGCCATCATGACTTACGCAATGCAGAAATTTGAACGAAATTTCTCAGGCGGTTTGAAATTGCATCGTTCCGCCCGTGCTCACCAAATCCAAAAGCGACGACATTTGCTCGGCATGGCGGCTGGAACGATGCTCTGATTGCACCTTGGCGCGGCCTTGTTGCCCGAGCGACCGGCTCCATTCCGGCTCTTGCAGCAGTCGCGACAGCGTGATCGCCCACGCATCCGATCCGGCTGACACCACCTCCATCGTGAAATCATTTTCTCCCTTCGGGTACAGCGATTTATCCTCGCGGGCGATCACCGGCACCCCAGAGGCCATGCATTCCAGCATGATCGACCGAACCTCACCGCCCGCCTCGGGCATGACGATCGCGTCGCTTCCCATGAGCAGGTCTCGATACAGCGATGCGCTTCCGATCGCGGACACCGCTCCCAGCAATTCCAACCGTTCCGCTTCCCGCCAGATTTCGTGCTCGCCTGGCCCGCGAAGTTCAAGGATCAATTGCACGCCTCGAAACTGTTTCAGCACGCGGCTCAAACCGCCCAATAGCGATTGATAAGCCGACACATCGCGGCATCGCCCCAAAATCGCCAGGCATGCGGCCTCGGGGTTCAGCATGACCCCATGCGCTTGCGCGGGCACGGGCACGCCACTGGGGATCAGCGCGACCAGCGAAGGATCAACGCGGGTCCGCAACGCTTGTGCGATGCCTTCAGAAGGAGCCAAATACCCCGCCACCGCCGTACCACGGGGTAGTTGTCGACCGATCTGATGGGCCGACTCCGCGGTCGCGATCGACCAGATATCCACCAGCATCGGTCGATTTAAGGCTTGGGCGAGGTCGCCGGCAATGCTCCAGGCTTTGCTGCCAACGGCGTACAAGATGTCGGGCGGCGATCGTTCCAAAGCCCCCAACAGCTTCGCCATCCTTCCGCGTCGCATCCATGGCAGCACCCGCAGCGGGGTCTGCACCCGCGTTGCCAGGGCGATGCGTTGCTCCCCCTGATCGATGCGATCCTGCTGAATGGAGTCCGGAACGATCCGCGTGACTTGCACGCCTTCCGCGATCAACCCAATGCACAGCCGGTTCAGCAGCGATTGCTCCTGTTCCAACCGCTCATCGTCGATCACGATCGCCAAGTGCATGATGGCTCCTCTGAAGTCAATTACCCGCACTGGGCAAAGTCAACCAAATCATCGAGAAATTGCCCGCTTGGGGTTCAATTTCGCGCGACTCGTGCGATGAACACCAGCTCTCGAAGCAGAGCACCATCGCCGGCAAAATGGATGCTCCACGCAAAGTCCGCCCCGCGCCTTGCACGCACGCCGACCATGCCAAATCAGCAAGTGACTGATCAACGTCCAGTCCTCCTGCGGAATGAGCTTCATCAAGTCGCGCTCGATTTTCACCGGGTCTTGGTGGGTGGAAAGTCCGAAGCGCTCCGTCAGCCGTATCACATGCGTATCAACGGCGATGCCGGCGTTGATGCCGAAGGCGTTGCCCAGGACGACGTTGGCGGTCTTGCGGGCGACGCCGCGAAGCGTCAGCAACTGCTCCATGGTGCGGGGCACCTCACCGCCGAAGTCCTGCACGATTGAAGACATCGCGGCATGGATGGACTTCGATTTCTGTCGAAAAAATCCCAGCGATTTCACCCAAGGCGATATCTCCTCGGGCGTCGAGCGTGCGTAATCGATCGGCTGGGGAAATCGCTTGAACAGCGCGGGAGTGGCTTTGTTCACGCCGACGTCCGTCGCCTGCGCGGAGAGTATCGTCGCCACCAGCAGTTCGTGGGGCGATGTGAAATCAAGCTCGCAACGGGCATCTGGATAAAGCATCTTCAATTCGCTGAGGATCGCCGGCGCCCTGTTCACTGGAGACGCTGCATCGGGGTGGCGGGTCGAGGTTTGTGGACGCTTTGCCGCCGTCATGCCTTCACCACTTGACCAGCCGCCCAACTCGAGCCCAACTCCCATTGTTCACGTTTCCAGATCGGGACGTTGGCTTTGAGTTCATCGATGAGGAATCGGCACGCCTTGAACGCCTCGTCCCGATGCGCGCACACCACTTGAACCAGCACGCTCACCTCGCCGGGCGGAACCTCGCCCAGCGCGTGATGCACCCGAATGGCGAGGCAATCGAATCGTCCCGCCGCGCTCTCCGCCAACGCACGCAGCGTCGCCGTCGCCATGCTTTCATACGCTTCATAATCAAGGCGAATCAGCGTGCCAAGATCAAGATTGGTCTCCTGCCGCGTCCGGCCCAGAAAAACGCATTCGCCGCCGCCCGATCCGATCGGCAGATTCGCGAACGGCTCGATCCTTGCCGCGATCGGGTGATGAACGAGTTGAATGTCGATCACGTTCGTGGCCACAGCGACATCGTAGGCGGATGTTCGGTCCGCATCATTCGGAGGGTGAATCGATTCTCAAACGATGAAGAACCTCAGCGACGGTTTGGTCCTCGTAGCCCCGCCGCGATAAATACCCGATCAGTCGGCGCACTGCTTTCGGCCGAGGTAGTTCCGTCATTTTCAACCACTGACGCCGGGCGTAAACAACCGCAGCCTCAACGTCCGATCCGGAATCATCCGTTCCGCCTTCGCCCAGCACGGCGTCACTCTCGATTTTTCGGGCTTCAAGTTTTTGTTTCAAGAGTTTTCGTCCTGCGGGACGAGTCCGGGTGGCGGCATCCACGACCGCGCGGCCGTAAGCCAGGTCATCGATCCACCCGTCCTTGATCAATTCTTGAACGACAGTCTCAACGATGTCAGCGTCATGCCCTTTGCCCCGCAGCCGGTCGCGCATCTCGCCTGCCGAACGCATCCGCCGGGCAAGCACCCGGCGGGCTTGAACGCGAACGTTTTGAATCTCCGCTGCGTTGACGATGGCGTCATTCACCGCGCCGGTGAGGGTCATCCCCACCCGCAGCGAAAGCCTTTCGACATCGACCGCGCGAAGCGTCGCCAGCGTGCTGCGACCGCATTTGACGCGGCGAAGATTGGGATCGCTGGGCAAGGCCGCGATCGCCGTGATGGTCGGCTCGGATTCAAACAATCCTTCGCGTGGGCGTTCAGGTGATTTCATCGAGGAACCCCGCGATTTCGCCAGCGGCTTTGGCATCGGCAATTTGCCGCGCAACGGCCAAGCCTGCCTTGAGCGTTTGGCGAGCGGCTTCGACATCATCGGCAGCCTCCTGCGTTTTTGCCTTATGGAAATAGGCGTAGCACATCGCCGGATCGACGCCGATCGCCTGATCGAAAAGCTCGACTGCCCGTGCCGTCGCCCCGCGCTTGGCGTGTTCCATCGCCAGGCCGTACAAGCAAAAGGCGTCGTGAGGATCGGCGGCCAGCAATTTTTCGAGTTGGATCAGTCGATCGGTCATCAGCGGGATTCAGCGGCGTCAATGATCGCGACCCATCCCAGCCGCAGCCGACATCGACTCATTTCTTCGCCAACGAGCCGCGCATCTCGTCCTGCATGAACAAGATGCGGCCGCACGATGGGCAGCGCATCAGCGCTTCGCCGCCGGACGTCAGTTTGGAAACCTGCTCGAACGGCAGGTGCATGTTGCATGCCCCGCACGCGTATTCACGATTGCGCCGATCGATCTCCTCGACCGCCGCCATCGCCTCTCCGTCATGGGTGTCAGCCATGTCATCGAAAATCGCCAGGGCCGCGTCGGGGACCAGCACCGCAGCTTGCTGACGCTCGGCCTCAAGTTCCGCCAAACGCTGGCCGACATCGGCTTGACGTTCCTCCAGCTGCGCCTGCGCCGTGCCCCGCAATTTGCTTCGCTCGGCGATCTGAAGATCAAGCGCCGCGATCTGCTGCACCAACTGCTCCACCTGCTCCATTTCCGCCAACATGCGATCCTCGACCTCGCTGCGGTTGATCTTGATGACGTTCAACTCGGTGAGGAGGGCGGCGTGCAACTTGGTGTTGCTGGCGCTGTTCAATTCGTTGCGCAGCTTATCCAGCCGCTGATCGATGCCCTTGACCTCCACCTCTTTGTTGCCGATTGACGCCTGCAGATGCTTGCGGCGAGTGCTGAGCTCCTGTTGCTGCTGCAAGAGGTCATTGAGCTGCTTGGTTTGACCCGCCAGAAAACGCTCAGCCGAGGTCAGGCGGATACGGAGGCCACGAACCTGGCCATCAACGCGGAATAAACTCAGCAGACTGTCCACCAACGCCATGCAGGGCTCCAAATTCGCCGCACCCACCGTCGCGCACCCAACGTGCAGACGGATTGTATCACGACCAGGCCCGTCAGGCGCGATCGGCGGTTCAACCGTGCGTCATCCTGATCAACCAATAGGCGACCGGAGCCACCATCAACGGTGAATCAAGCACGTCCAGCACCCCGCCCAAACCCGGAAGCATCGAAGATGAATCCTTGATTCCCGCCCCTCGTTTGAGCAGGCTTTTGGCCAAGTCGCCAAACACGCCCACCAAGCCGAAAATAAGTCCCCACACAGCGCCCAACGGCAGATCGACATGATCCGGGGCGGACAGAAACTTTTGACTCAACCAAGCAAGCCCCATGCCCGCCAGAACCGAGGCCAGCACGCCACCGATCAGGCCCTCCCAAGTTTTGCCGGGGCTGAGCCATGGAATGAGTTTGTGCCGACCCAGCGAGCGTCCGGTGAAATAAGCCCCACTATCGCACGCCTTCGTGGCTAGGATGATCCCGACGATCCACCAGGCCGAGTGATTACGACGGATCGCAAGGAAAAAACCCAGCATCAGTCCGAGGTAGACCATCGCAAACATCACCGCGCCCGCCGCCGCCACCACTCCCTGGACATTCTTGTTCTGGCTGAACGTGAGCAAGGCCCCGACAAATACGAGAATCATGCCGGTGGAAAGAATGGAGATGGCGACGATTGGATCGGCGTCCATGGGGATGCCGTAACTGAGGAAAACGCCGAGCATCGCGGCGGTGGTGGTCAGGGTCTTTCGCGTGGCGATTCCCTGCGCCTTGAAGATGGCGGAAAGTTCGCGGGCCGCCAACGGTGCCGCGATGAAAGCCGCAAACACAAATAACGCGATCCCGCGGGGTAAATGGTCTTTGCCTCGGAACAGCCCGCTCCAGAATCCATTCAGCGTGATGCTGTCCATCCAGTCATCCAGCACGACGATAGCAAGCATCATCACAATGAGCAGCGGACCGGTGATGAGGCGATACTTCAACATGGGCAGGGCCGCAAAGTCAATACGTCAACATGGCAAAAGTCAAAAAGGAATCGAAATGTCCCGCGCCGCCTCATCGTGGGCTTTTCGATTTGTTGATGTCGAATTGTTGATGTTTTCAATATTGCGGCACCGATGGATCGACGTCCTTGGACCACCGCAGGATGCCGCCCGCCATCGATTTCACGTTGGCAAAGCCCTGTTCACGAAGCGCGGCCGTCACGTTCAAGCTGCGTTTGCCGCTGCGGCACATCACCACGATCAACTTGTCCTCGTGGTCACGCAACGTGGGCATGTGCAGGCTCAAATCCAACATCGGGATCAGCGTCGCGCCCTCGACATGGGCGGTCTCATGTTCATCGGGAGTGCGGCAATCCATGAAGAAAAAGTCCGCCTTGGTCTTCAGCATCGTGGCCACGTCCTGCGGCGCGATCTCCCAAGGATGCAAAACGTCCGTTGTGATGTCGGGCATGAATAGCTCCTAGATTGTTTGATCGCTGCTCATCACTACCATGATTCACAGCCCCATGATGCTGTAGCCGCAATCGACGTGCAGCACTTGGCCGGTCATCCCCGACGACATGCCACTGAGCAGGAACACTGCGGCGTCGCCGACATCCTGCCCGGCAACGTTGCGGCGGAGCGGGGCTTTTTTCTCCACCCAGCCGAGGATTTCGCTGAATCCCCCCACCGCCAACGCACTCATCGTTCGCAACGGCCCGCCGGAAATGCTGTTCACGCGGATGTTTTTCTGCCCCAGTTCCATCGCGAGGTAGCGCGTCGCCGATTCCAGCGCGCTCTTCGCCACGCCCATCACGTTGTAGCCGGGCACGGCTTTTTCCGCCCCGTAATAACTCATGCTGATCATCGCCCCGCCGTTCGGCATCACGGTGGCCGCCCGGTTCGCCATGGCCATGTAGGTGTAGGCGGAAATGTCGAGCGCGGTGGTGAACACGTTCCGCGGCGTGCCGGTGAACGCGCCGTCCTTGAGCCAATCTTTGTCGGCAAAAGCGATCGAATGGACAAGGAAGTCGATGGAGCCGACATCGCTGCCGATCTTGGTGAACACGCGGTCGAGATCCTCATCGGAGCCGGCGTCCATCGAGGTGAGCCAGGGATTTTTCACGCCCAGTTGATCAATTGCCTTGACGCAGCGCCTTTCCATCTTCTCGCCGGGCAGGTGCGTGAACATGCACTCGGCCCCGTGCTTGAGCAGCGACTCGGCGATGAAATACGCGTAGCTGTGATCGTTGGCGATGCCGACCACCAAGCCGCGCTTGCCATCCATGATTCCCATGAACACTCCTTGATGACTCGACCAAGAATTCGACATCGGCAGACCGACTTCAGTCGGACTGGATTGAATGCACCGGAAGCGTATCCGAGCCGCAACTGGCGTGCGAACCTCGCGGAGGATACCGTTTTCACATGCGAAATCCCTTGTGTGTTGGCCTGTTGTTCCTCGCCTCATTTGCCCTCTCGGCCTGCTCGACGCATTCATCGGGACCCGGCCACGCATCACCGGGCGCGTTGAAGGACACATCGCCAACTTCAACCCAGAGCGATGCCGAATCCATCGGCTCCACCCGCAACAGCCGCGTGGCCATTTCGGTCGTCGGGCGCACCGAACCGCTCGTTTTCCTGACCGGTGAGATACCCGCGAATGAACTGGATGAACTCACTAGGATCGCGCCGAACGTGAGGATCATCAGCGGCCTGGATCGGCAAACCGCCCTGCAACACGCGGCCGAGGCCCATGCGATCGATGTCCGCGTCCTCTCGTCGGAACTTCTGGAGAAGGCCCCCAACCTCGTGTGGGTGCAGGCGTTGAGCGCGGGCGTCGATCGCTACATGGACATGAAGCCGCTGATCGACAACGACCGCATCGTGCTTACCAACATGCGGGCGGTGCATGGCCCAGCCATCGCCGATCACGCCATGGCCATGCTGCTGCAACTCACCCGCAATCTTCGGTTTTACACCGAGCAGCAGAAGGAAAGAAAATGGCACGAAGGCGAGACGCCCTGGCCATCGAGCTCGCTCGCCGGCCGCACCATGCTTGTCGTCGGCCTCGGCGGTATCGGCACCGAAATCGCCCAGCGAGCCCACGGCTTCAGCATGAAGATCATCGCCACGCGACGCTCCGACGCACCTTCGCCCGACTACGTGCAGCACGTCGGCAAACCCGATGAACTGCTCGCCATGCTGCCCGAAGCCGATGTGGTGGCGGTGTGCGTGCCCCTGACCGCCGAGACCGAAAATCTCTTCAACGAAGCGGCGTTCAAGGCGATGAAACCCGGCGCGATCCTCATCAACATCGCCCGCGGCAAGGTCGTCAACACCGACGCCATGCTGGCCGCATTGAAGGTTGGCCGTTTGGCCGGAGCGTGCCTGGATGTGACCGACCCGGAGCCCCTGCCGCCGGAGCATCCGCTGTGGAATTTGCCGAACGTGGTCATCACGCCGCATGTCGCGTCCGATGCCGGGATCACCGAGGAAAGGCGATTGGCGCTGACGCGCGAAAACCTCCGGCGCTTCGGCGCGGGCGAACCACTGCTGAATGTGGTGGATAAACAGGCGGGATACTGAGAAAGTTGAAAGGTCGAAAGTCGAATACTCGAAATTCAAGAGTCAGCGGATTGATCGACCACTTTTTGACTTGTGGACTTTTTGACTTGTGGACTTTTTGACTTGTCGACTTTTCGCCGCGACCGGCGTGCTACAATCCGTTCAACCCAAGCACGCGTAGCTCAATTGGATAGAGCATCGGTCTTCGGAACCGACGGTTGGGGGTTCGAGTCCCTCCGCGTGCGTTTGATGATCAAGGAAGGCGATCAGGGGGCTGAGGCGACGCTTCGCTGGTCGCGTTCAACCGCTTGAGCACCGACTCCGACACGGCCAGTTCATTCTTGATCTCTTCGCTGTCGCCCGTCGTGGCCATGAGGCGATCAAAGACCTCGAATGAACGCTTGGCGTGTTCTTTCGCTGCGGAGATGCGGCCCTGCTGCTCGGCCACGGAGGCAAGGCCCCGTTCGATCCGACCGAGTGCTTTCAATGCCTTCTCGCTGCCGGTTTCCGCAGCGATCCCATTCACCAGATCAAGGCCCGCTGAGAAACTTCGCTCGGCATCATCCAGCTTGCCTTGCTTCAGCCGGCAACTGGCCAGGCTTTGATGCAACGCCGCAAGGTCGGTCCGAGCCTCGTCATTGATGCCGTTGGGTTCCGATTCCCAGGCCCGCTGCATGATCGAGATGCTCTCGGCGTATTGCGTGGCGGCGTCATCGAACGAGCCACCGGCATCATGGGCCAGCCCGACATAATAATGGCCCCACGCCAATTGCCGCCGCGTCCGCGGATTGTTGTCGAGGGCGCAGATCTGCCTGCGCGCCTGCAAACTCTTCTGGTACTCCGCCAACGCCTCCGTATATCTGCCCTTCGTGTAATGCAGATAGGCGAGTCGCGATCGGCCAAGATCAAGCGAGCGCATCGAGGCCGGATCGTTGGTGGCGTCATTGAACAGGGATTCGCGAATGAGGTTCGAACGTTCGTAGGCCTTCACCGCAAGTTCTGCGCCGTCCGCCATGTCTCGGCGCGTGTCGCCGAGGCTCAGCAGCACGGCAGCGGTCTGCTGCTGCAGCTGCCGATTCGACCTTGCTTCGGCCGGCGCGTCATCGCACAGGTTGAGCGCCCGCTCGTATTCCTCGGCCGCCTGCTGGTTCGAGTACCCCACCACCATGCCCATGAGGTCCGCCACCTCACGATGGCTCGCCACGAGCGCTAATCGGGCGCGCAGGTCGTCGGGATTGGAAGCGAACACTCTGCTGCGAATCTCAATCGCCTCGCGATGGAGTTTCAGAGCTTGCTGGTGATCTCCCTTTTGAGCGGCACGGTCACCCCCTAGGATTTTCGCCCGATGAAACAGAATCGTCGCTTTCAGCGGGTCGAGAGCCGGATCAGGCTCCATTGCCTGCACGAGGTTGAAGTACTGCTCAGCCACCGTGGTGATGGCGTCTCTGGCTTCAGTGGAACCCTCCACGCGCCGCAACGAAGTTTCAAACTTCGATGCACTCTGCTCCGAAACAACCGTCATCTTTGCGAGCAGCGTCTGGAACCGATCTCGCTCGGTTTGCGCGGCCTTTTTTGCCAGAACAGCGACCTTCTCGCTCTCGATCGCGAGGCGTTCTTGTTTCCTCGCCTCGCTCGCCATCATCAAAGTGGCGATCAGCCCAATCAGCAGGCTCATCACCACCGCCGCCACCGCGCCCACCGCCGCCTTGTTCCGCCCCAAGAATTTGCCGAAACGGTACCCC
>Ga0163154_10003844_pt1 | contig 20313 bp, 19 predicted proteins | sample OliLakLV19MP9P1_FD_148649 | JGI IMG/M metagenome (GOLD analysis project Ga0163154, IMG submission 148649) | Freshwater microbial mat bacterial communities from Lake Vanda, McMurdo Dry Valleys, Antarctica - Oligotrophic Lake LV.19.MP9.P1 | ecosystem: Environmental > Aquatic > Freshwater > Lake >...
TCCCCAGCGATGTCTTGCGTTTGAGAAGGCCGGTATTCAAACTGTTGTGATTGCCCAGTCTGTCGATCTTGCTCAGCTAATTCATTAATTAAAGGTAGCAAGTAAGTATAATAGTTTTTGCCATCAAAATTTAAATAACGACCAGAAGCAATATAATCAATCAAGCTTTTAGCTTTGGGTTGAGGAATACGCCTTATTGCCTGACTCACTGCGTCTGACATCTGATCAGGATATTTTCCTGTTAAAACATATATATCAATCGCCAACTGAAATTCTTGGCTGAGTGTTTGATTTTGAGGAGCAATCGGTTGATCACGAAGAGTATTTGCATTACTTTTCCTCAGTAGCGCTAGCCCTTGCCATCTAAGAACTGGTTCACTTGCTTTTGGATATTGTCGAGTGGTTTTTAGTAAAGGATCGGCATCTGTACGTATTGCCTGAGAAAGGCCAATGTGTCCAGCAACCTGTCGTAATGTTGCTAGTCGAGCTTGATCTTCATTGGGAAATAAGGCTGTATTAACTCGAAGTTCAGAACGATCATGAGACCAGACCATCCTTGCTCCTGTTGTTCTTTTTATTACAGAAACATTGCCCAGTAACTCCTTTGGCTCTCCTGGGGGGGCATTTTCAGATCGTTCGATTCCAACAGTTTTTCTTTCATTCATAATTGGTTAATCAATAGCTTGTATTATAGTAAAAAAAGCAGAAGAAGCTATGTGGAAAGGAACACTCCCCTTTAAATCAAATATCGCATTTTTCTGGGAAAAAGACATTATTACTTCAAGACGAGTTCAACAAGAAAAAGAAGCAAATTCTCGGACTTTAATAAACCTTATCTAACATACCAGCGGTGTATGGTTTTGATATATCTCGCCATTCTCCAGTAATTTTGTCATATGAGTAATGAGGCTTATCTTCAGTCCTAATCCTAAAAGGGTAATATGGCTGATCGCTTTCAATGATTTTGCTTAATCCAATTGTAAATGCATCTGCCAAATCATCATGTTTTGTTGAATGAATATTAAGTAGCTGATTTATTAAGGTTTCTGATCTCAAATCAGGAAAAAAGACTTTTCCTAGTTGTACGTAGGGAGAAACGAGTCTCAGTCTTGAAGCTTTATCAAGATGCCCAACCGATACTGGTTCTGCCATGAGTTTTTCTACGAGAAATAATTGTTGTACTACTGCGTCTTGGTATCCAACACTCTCTACAAAAATCCTAGGTATAATGCCAAATGTTTCTTTTAACTCGGCAGCTAATTTTTTAATTTCTTCAACTGTTTCAGGAAAGTCTAATTGTTTATTTACAATATTCGGTAGCACATAAGCCTGAAGTGTTTTGTCGTATCCTGTTACATACATCGGAACCATAGCTGTAAAATCTCGTCCATCACCTTTTTTAATGGCAAGATCAATTGCAATTAAAATTATTCTTGGCCTCGGCACTTCTCTTGTTGGAAGAGTAAAGTTGTACTTTTTAATCCATGCTCTCTGTATAACTTGTTGGTCATCGGGGACAATTTGTAGGAGATATTCTCGTTCAAAAGAACCAATATCAATTGTTTCACGCCTAAGCTCATCAATTTTCTCCTGTGTAAACTTTTGAGGCCAGAGAATAACACCGTCCTCATCAACAAGCGGAAATTGAATAAATACGCTATTTTGTCCAACGTCATTATCGTACTCCTTCAGCTTCATCATTAATGAGTCTTCGTGGAGTAGATTCCCAACCACCACAATTCTTGTTCCAATGTCTCCAAGCGGTTTAATTTCACTGGTAAACCAACGATAAATACTTTGTCTGTTATCGAGTGTCTTTACTGAGTTAATATCCTCTACATCATCAAGAATAATTAAATCCGGTCTGTATGGGCCGTGCCTTAATCCTCTGATACTTTCTCCAGTAGATACAACCGTAATTCTTGCTCCGTATCTTGTTAACTCGATTGAATTTGCACTCCATTCACCTTTATCATCGGTAAATGGTCCAAAATCTTTTTTTAGAAGCTCGTTTGATTCCAACTCTCTTCTTATATTGCTCAAGATTTGCTTACACTGGCTTTGTGTTTGGCTCACGATAACAACAAACTTTTTCTGTTGCTCACCAGTAATTGCCCAGATTGGGTATGAGTTACTTATAATAGTTGTTTTACCTGAACTACGAAAAGCCATAATGAATACTTCTGGACAATTACTTTTCTGTGTAAGATTAAAAATCGTTTTTTGAAAGTCAGCAGTTGGATATTTTACATACTCACTAAAATACATATGAAAGAAGAGAATATGGCTTTGCCGTGCTGATTCTCTCCGAACAGACTGATCTGCAAATAATTGGTCTAATATAGTGTTATTCATTTTCTATTTTTTGCACCTCTGGTTTAATGATTCCTGCCATGAGCAAAGCTTTCCTGACAGAGTCTTCTTGTTCTGCTGTTAGCATCGGATCTTTCATTTGACTTGAAGTAATCTCGACCTTAGTAAGGTACGCAGGGTGATGGTGTTTTAGCCAAAATATTATTGCTGTCATGTTTTTATCCTTAATGGCACTCATTAGTTGTGACTCTGCCATATCGTTTACTAAAAGGCTTCCATCGAGTAATGCCTGGTCACTTTGTTGAGTAAATTCCGCATCTTCTTTTCTCCAGCGATAGTAGGTGGAGCGGCCAACACCGCATTTCTCGCAGGCTACTTGGACGATTGGAGTTTTCTTCAGTTGCTCGACCAGCAGATCCTGCTCAACCTTTATGCGATCTCTGACTGTAATTGGGTTATCTTTGTTTTTCATAGTTTTTTAGCTTTTTTGTTGGTAACTTTTTCAAAACGATCAATGATGACTTGACAGTATTCTGGATCAAGCTCTATCCCCAAACACCTGCGTTTGGTTTGCTCACAAGCCACCAAAGTAGATCCTGAACCTAGAAAAGGGTCATATACCCAATCATCCGTTTTTGAACTGTTCAAAATAAGGTTACGAAGTAACCCGACTGGTTTCATAGTCGGATGCAGTGGACTCTTGTTTGGTTTTGGATAGAATAAAACACTCTTATCTTGTGACTTCTGGAATGCATGTCTGCCATACCAGCCGTACGCAATTAATTCATGTTGTGGAAGATAGTTGAGTCGTCCAAGTACAACATGATTTTTAACCCAGATAAGAAGCTGGGCAAACTTGAACCCTTCATCAACTAGTCCTTCACGCATAGCGAAAAGCATCTTGTCAGAGTTAAAAAGATAATAGCTATTCTTTTCCGCCAGATACGGTTTCACTAAGTTAAGCCACCCTTTGGTAAACGCTCTATATTCTTGGTCAGTCTGTTCGTGGTCATTGGCGATAATTTTCGACTTACTAATCTGATTAAAGTTGATCTTATTTTCTACGTATCCAACACCGTAAGGCATATCAGTAAGGATTAGAGAGATTTTCCGATCACTTAGAAGTTTTCCCACCATTACTGGATCTAATGCATCACCGCAGACGAGATAATGTGAGCCTAGTTCAAAAATGTCATTCTTTTGGATTAACATACGTTGCCTCCTTTCCAGTCAATTGCTGATATCGAGCAACGATTACATCGCAAAAAACAGGATCTATTTCGCATAAGAATGCTCGGCGTTTCAGTTGTTCCGCAGCTATGAGCTGACTTCCTGAACCACCAAAGAGATCAAGAATGATGTCGCCAGCCTTGGTGCAACGTCGAAAGGCTTTTTCGTATAACGTCGGGGGCTTTTGTGTTGGATGTTCATAGTCTTGCCCAGCAACACGCTTCGCTAGCCAAATATCAAAAAGATCCATAATGTCGTCAGTTAATCGGTTACCCGTGCCAACTTCTTTATTCAGGACTTCATTGAGGTTATGAATGGGAGATAAGTAAGGATTACCCCTAGTTCCGTATATGCAGGGCTCAAAGCATTTATTGAAAGCTATCTGAGGAGTCATGTTGGCATTATTTTTGATCCACAAACACACACGCTTCTTATCGATTCCGAGTTCGTTAAACAATTCTTGGAACATCCAAATATACGACTGATCACAAAAGGAGAAAACATGGCAGTCTGGATGTGTATGAGCTAAACCATTCTGAAACACAGTTTTGAGAAATGCTCGGTATTCGTTATCTGGTTTTTTATCGTTTACTTTTTTACTCCCATACGTGCCTTTATTACCAACGCCTTTGTTGTAGTTGAGATCTATATTGTAAATAGGGTCAAAATGCAGAATGTCGGCTTTATCTGAGCCCATAAGTCTTGCGACGACTAGCGGATCATTGTTATCGCCACAAATGATTCGATGAGAGTTAAATTCTCCAAGGTAAATGAGGTCTCCTGATTTTGTTCTTGGAGTTTTTATTTTCGCTGCTTCTTTTTCAGCATCGAAGTCATCATCATCGATTCCCAGTGCATCATCAAAAATATGAGTGGAGTCAAGATTATCAAAGCCAGATTCCAGAAGCAATTCGATATCAAAGTTTTTTAGAAGTTCATAATCCCAATCTCCAGATACTCGATTTAAGGTTAAATTTAGCCGTTTCTCTTTTTCAACATCACTGATATTGATGAAGTTTACAGGTACTTTTTTATATCCTAAATCTTTTGCAATCTTGAGCCTAAAATGTCCAGCTATAACAGTTCCATACCGCGACTTATTGCTGTTTGCAAGGATTGGTATAAGAAAACCATTATCCTTAATACTTTTTGTAAGGTCGCTAATTGATTTCTCGCTCCAAAGGCGAGGATTGTAGGTGGCTGGAATTAAATCAGCGATTGGTACTTCAACTGTTTGAATTGATATGTTTTGCATACCAATATTATCTCAAGGAGTATTTGTTTGGTCACGGTCGAGGTATTCCAAGAAGTTGAGTCAATTTATTGGGATAAGACTTACCTCATGCAGTGATGGGAGTTGAAAGTTATTAATTATTGAATAATATTTTCTTCGGACTGTACCTGGCTTACTCTTTAACTTTTCAGCGACAATCTCGAAGATGGGATTAATATTAAATGAATTGGGCTTTGAGATTTTTTCCTCAATAAGATATTTCTCAATAGTTAAATATACTTCTAAGCTATCTGGCTTCGGAGCTTTTCGACTTTTTTCATTTCCTTCAATTTTAAATCCTTTAATTCTTGAAAGAGTTTGGTAACCTTCCTCAGCCTGTTTTTTTAAATTTGCCACCTCTTTATTTGTTAATTCAGGAGTGTACTTTATGTAAACTCCTGTTTCAGTAATTGGATCTCTCGGAGATGTGACAAGTAAAACTTTTGAACTTCCAGGAAATGACATGCTTGTATGACCCAATACGTATACTTTGAGTAATTCGAAATTCAGATTAAAATTGTGGAATTTTTCAATTGAGTCATATATTGGTTCGAATAGCTTCTGCCGAATGACGAAATCTAATCCAAAATATTCTTCCATCTGTCTCGTTACTGATTTCGTTCCACCTTTTGATTTGTTGCGTAATGTATCTGCCAGTTGTTGCATATTCTTCCGCTCCCATAAAATAATCTCAGTAGCTGATCCAATGCCGCTCGAGGGGAGTACAAGCTTTTTTCTGAGGTGCTGGATGAGAACTGCAAAAAAGAAGCTATTTACCAACAGATAGTTGCGCCAGTCCTCATGTGATTATGTTTTTAAAATGTATTTCTCAAGTTCTGCCATATAAAGTTCTTAACGATATTGTGAATATTGCTATATAAACCCAAATAACTTAAATGTCCCGGTAAATTTGGGAGCTTTATATTCATCAGTCATACAACCAGATTTTTTCAACAAATAGACAACGTAAGCGTAAAATATCATATCTGCAACAATAGTGTGCGTAATCCAATCTGAATAAATCAGATCGCTCATGGGGATATTATCTCCGTGTACAACTGAATTTCTTAGTTTATAGAAATCCCAGCCCCACCAAGCGGCAACACTTCTTGTCTGACTTTTCTCGTTATTCTTTCCATATTGCCTAATAGCTTTAATAAAATTGTCTTGGGCTATGGTTAGGTCAATTTTGTCCGAGAGAAAGCCAGCTTTATCCCCAACATTAGGGATATCAAAAATATTTTCAAATGCAGTCGCCATCATAACAGCCCTAAATAGTGGAGAGATTGACCCATTTTCTAGATGGGCTAGTCGAAACCATTCGCTAGATCGTAATAATCTATTCTTAAACTCTTCGTGTTCTTGAAGAGTAAGAAGCTTATTAATTGCTTCAAGCACATGCTTGTTTAGATTTTTGAAAAACCCACCAGTAGACCAAGGTTCCTGAAAGTGAATTTCATCTAAAGTCCATTCACCGCTCGTCATACTGCCAGATTTAACAGCAATATCTTCAGCTCCAGGTATAAAGTTCTGAGAAACCATGTCAAAGATATCGCTACTTGGAGGGCCAATGCTGCTGTTCCTGTTTGCCAAAGCGATCCTTGATTGTTCGCCGATACATAGGAAGCACAAGATATTACGGGCAAAGTTCAATTCCTGATACTCTTCGGTGGTTAATGGTTCAAAGTAGTTCTTATCTTTGTATGAAGCAATGCTGATCGTTTTTACAGGTTTCTGGTGTTTATCGACGTAACACTTTACGTACTTATCCAAATACGTCTTAGTGTCACCGTCACTTATGACTGAGGTATCATATTTCCAAAAAATAGCATTGCCAATCTGAATATCTGCAATTTCTAGCCAGGGAAGCAAGGAAATTTGTTTATAGGATATACTCATACCTTCCTAATTATATCGTATTCAGAATAATGGCTGGAAGCTATAAATATATCAAACAATATCACCTTGTTCTAAGACACTCCTTTTTTATAGTGTCTCATTTGTCTCATTTTTGATACAATTAGCCTGGAGTTGCCTTCTGGAATGAGACAGTGTTATAAGGACAGTTGGGTTCCAGACCTAGGTGCTCCGCATAAGGTCTTCGGTTGCTCCAAGACCCATATAGAATTTGTATATGGATAAAGGTATAAAAAAATGGTTTGGGAAAAACCTTGGAGAGCTTTTGGCTTCCAAAATAAGCTTTGTCTATAAAGATTTTGATAGTGCTGCCTATGTGAAAGCAATTTCTGAGCAAATTGATGGCCTTAGTTATACCCAGCGAATAGAACTACATGCTGATATTCTAAAAGATTTCTTGCCAAAAAAGTACAGTGAATCTGCCCAAATAGTTGCTAAGATCCTCGGGGATGAAAATCTTAATGAAACGGGTATGTTTACGCACTATTACTGGATAATGCCAATAGGAAAATTTGTTGAAAAGTATGGGATTGATAGCTACGACATATCACTTCAAGTCATCCAGGAAAAAACAAAACGTAACACGGGGGAGTATGCTATTCGTCCATATATACGAAAATATCCTCAAAAGACTATCAGAAAAATGAAAGAATGGTCAAAATCAGGTAATTTTCATCTTCGGAGATTGGCATCTGAGGGTCTGAGACCAAAATTGCCATGGTCAAAAAAACTTGATACATTCATTGAAAATCCGAAACCTGTCTTTGCCATATTGGACAATCTTATGGAAGAAGATGTTAAATTTGTGCAAAAGTCAGTTGCAAACAATATTAGAGATTATTTGAAGGTAAATCAAAAAGCAGCGATAAAATTCATTCGTAAACACAGTAGCTCAGAAAATAAAAACACCCAGTGGATTCTTAAGCACGCAATATTCCCGATAGCTGTGTGGTGTTTTCGTGGATAGATATCAGAGAAGTTGAGTAGGGGAATGGTGGGTCTAGCCTACTTTGGTCCTGAAATACAAAGTGTAGTGGATAGCCAAAACCTAAAGACGTGAGCTCAACTTTGCTGTTTACCTCAATGGGTAGAAATACTGAGGCAGCAACCAGTGCGAAGCTTATGACTAAAATAGTAAAAGATTTTGAGTAGTTCATAGTTTTCTCAAATTTTAGCCATACCACCTAAACAAGTTCCTAAGTAGTGTGGTTGGATGGAGCAGCGCGTCCTAATACGTTCGCCCGCAGGCCTCGTTTGAGTATGAAGAGTAAGAATATCCGACTGCAGTTCGCAAACGATAGCAATACGTTGTGTTGCGAGCTAGACCGGTGTTATTCCAGGTCCAATATCCAGCTCCACTTAACGGGGAGAAGTACCCAAATTCTGACCAACCACCACCATTTATTTTTCTCTCAATTCGAACGCTGGTTTCATTGGTGGCGTTGTCTTTGAAGTTCACCCGTAAACTATTGATCGTTGGGTTAGAGACAGATACGCCTGACGGGGCAGCCGGCAATCCAAAGTTCCAATCTTGGGTTCCTGGTACGTTATTGCTCCAGGCAGGAATCATGTTGGAGGTGCTTTCTGCATAGATGCACAAAGCACTGAAGCAGAAGGAGGGATTTCGATAGCCTAGTTGACCTTGGAGTTTGAACCTGCCAGTACTATTGTTGCCATTCTTGGTTCTAATGTAGGTGTAGTACGTGACTCCAGCTTGCAGTTTGTCTGCCTGGGCAGCTCCAATGGTGTACGAAACCTCATCTTTCTCACATTCCCATTTCCCAGGGAATAGTGTTCTCGTATCTACGTAAGGACTTGAGGCGGATGGCCAGGTAGTGGCAGCATAGACAACAGATGGCCAGCAAGACGGGAGAGCTGAACTTTCCGTGTTCATGTAGGTTTTACGATCGTAGTTGTAGAGGAAAAAATCGTGTTCATAGGTTTGATTGCTGGTAAAGTTGATATTACCCCAGCGCATATACTGCATGGTGTAGCGTTCACTACCAGATGATTGGCCAGTGGAGAAAGTTCCGTAGTTTGGCATAACTGTACCAGTAATAGAACTCAGCTGATTTGGGCCACCACTAATGGATTTATTATCTGTAATCACTACAGCTACTTCCTTGGCTCTGTCAGGGCTTGTAGCTTCAGTACCTTTGTTGATGATGTCTACTGAGTTATCAGCTTGAGACTCACCTTTTTGAGTGCGATTGCTGGGGTTCGACATTTCCACCTTGTATGCAATCTGGTTCAGTTTGAGAGTTTCAACTTTATCCTGAGTTCCATTAACTAGCATTCGCGAAATTTTAATAGAACCTACATTTTGAGCCTTCTGAGCTGCTTCCATCTCAGAAAATTGGGTACTTAGATCTTTTTGTTGTCGCTCGGAAACTTTACTTTTGGTGCTAAGTGCATCAGTTAACAAAGTAAGTCGTTGTTGTTTATATGCGTTCTCAATAGAAGTGGCATCTGGTTGTCCTTGAAGCACAAAAAAGTCATGCACTGTTTGACTACCAACTTCAAAGTCTCCCTCTAACATTAATATGTTAACTTTATTTAACTTAGCCAGTTTCAGTGCATCATCAACAGAAGTTTTTTGATTAAAAGACACATCGCCCATTACGAGTGAGGTATTCGCATCTTGTGCGGAAACCAAGTGTGCATTATTTTTGGCTAGAAAGCCAATCGCGAGAAAAAAAACACTCAAAAATAATAAACGGGAAAAGTTCCAACGAAGCATTAAGGCTCCTTTTCTGTCTACTTTAATAAGCAACTATAACCTTATTGCCAACTCGCTATCTAGTTAACTAGTACTTATTGAGTCAACCGTTTATTCTAAAACCCAGGGAAGTAGTCAGTCACAATCTCTGCATGACCAATATTAAGTTTGCGGAGTAAGTCCTTATAAGCGGAGACCATGGCATTTGGTCCAGAGAGATAAAATGTTCTTTCAGCATAATCACTGAGCTCTCGGTGAATCATTTCGGCACTGATATAGCCAGACTGACCAGTCCAGTTTTTGGGAATATTCTTAGCTTGAGTAATCACGTACACAGTCTTTAGTCCGACTTTCTTTGCTTGGTCAAAAACTTCTTTATAGGCAAAACCATCATTAGTTGAGGAAACATAGAAGAGAACAATATCCCGTTGTTGTTTTGTATCAATTAGATACTTCACCATACTGCGAAAAGGGGTGATGCCGATTCCGCCAGCAATGAACGCCAGCTTCTGGTTGGAGGCTGCGGGCAGAGTAAAGTCGCCAGCAAGTTGTGTTGCCAGCACTTCTTGTCCGGGAGTAAGTTCTAGTAAGGCTTTTTTGAAGCTGCTGGATTGATCGGGAACAATTTTGACTCCTAAGCTAATCTCTGTTTCTGTTGGTGAGGAGGCAATCGTAAAGTATCTTCGATTACCTCGACTATCGGAGCCCTGATGGGGTAGGGTCCACTCCAGGTATTGGCCAGGTTTAAAGACTAGTTGCTCATCGGGGGTAAAAGAAAAGTTATACATTTCCGGAGTAAGCTGCTCTTTCTTTTGCAACCGTAATCTGAGTCGCTGTTTTGAGCTTACGAAGTACGAAAAAATATTGCCTATAACTAAAGCCAGCTCAGGTGTGGAGTAGACCGGCCCAACTGCAAAGGGAGTCCCAAAAAGAAGTCCAACAATCAGGCCATAGATCACCTGCAGTTTTTTACGAGGTGGGGTAGTGAACGGTTCAGTCAACATGATTGTGGCAAAAAAGATCAGCGGCCAAGAACTAAATCCTTGCGTGAGTGCTTCGCTGAGTGTTAGGCCGGCGCGGGTGCCAAAAATCAGGATCATGGCTACGGCTGAGGCCATGAACGAGAAAAATAAATGGAACCTGCGAATTTTTCTGACAATCAACAAACCGATCACAGCGACTACTGGTAGTAAAACACCACTGCCCACCCACCAGATAGCTTGGCCACTGCCCCAAAAATTCAAGATCACCAAGGCAATTGCGGCGGGGTTAAAAAGATGTTTTTTATGAATCGCAAACAAGTACTTGGTACCCATGCTGATGCCAGCTGCAGCAATTAAAGTACCTACCGCAGACACCTGATCGGTCGGAGCCAAGATTAAAAAGAGAATAAGTGAAGTGATTGAGGCAGACTCTACATTTGTGGGGGCATTGAATATTCGAGAGAAAAGCAAGTTAAAACCACGGCAGGCAAGGTAGAGAACGGTTAAAGAAAGAATTAGGGAGAGACCACTAAATGAGAGAATCCCCAAAAAACCAAAAGCCACTGCAACCCCTGAGATAATCAGCAAACCGTATAGAACGCACCGATACATGGTGATGGAGTTGAGGAAGTTGTCAATATACTTCAGCATAAAGTTCGGCCGGGAACTGGTGGGATCTTTTTACAGTGTGATCGGCATTCAAGGTTAGGTACTCAAAATTATAGCGTTTACTGAGCAGCTCTGCGGGTACAAAAAAAAGGCAAGTTGATAGAGCATCAGCCAAGATGGCGGTATCAGCAGTCACCCAACTTGCGAGAATGCTATGGGGTGAAGACAGTGTTTTAGGGTCAATAATATGATGGAAGTTTTGCCACTTGCGTCGGTTCCCAGCAGAGCCGCAAATGCTTTTGTTAGAAATACTTGCCACACCGATGACTTGCTCTAGATTGTCGGGGTTTTCTAAACCTACACGCAGGGGTTGATTATTGGAATTTGAGTACAAAATGTCTCCGCCAGCATCAATGCAAAATGACTCTTGTCCATGCGTTCGTAGTAACTGGCCTACAAGATCGATTAAGTACCCTTTGCCCGCTGCGCCAAAGTCGAGGAGCGCCGGTTGCTTAACGGTCAGGGTATTAGTTTCCGGTTGATATTTAATTACGTCTTCCCAAGTAGCTGGAGTTTGTAGCCGATGCTTAGGCTTTAATGTGTAGCTTGAGTCATAGCCTGCATCTGATAGCACTTGGCCGATCAGGGGCGTAAAATGCCCATCGGTGAGCTGATATAAGTCTTGGTAAAGAGAGAAAAGTGGCTGTGCATCTGCGGGCAGCACGTACTCTCCTTGCTGATGTGAAATTTTGGTAACTAAAGAGTCCTCGCGAAAACGAGAGTAAGTTTGGTCAAATATCTCGATGAGGGCTGAAATTTTGCCGAAGAGTTCTTGCGATTCTGCAGAGTAAATCCTGCCAAAGATATCAATTTGCCACGAGGTGCCAATGGCTTCAAATGTACACTGAGCCGCCATTTCTATACTTTGGCTTCGGCTTTAATTTTATCTAAAGCGTCATTAAAGCCTTTTGGAGTTAAAGAAGAACCAGAAACTTTATCTAACTTGACTTCATTAATGTTCTTGCCCACCACGAACTCATTATAGTTCTCAGCAAAAATACCTTGGAACTTCACTGAGATCGGGCGAGTGGCTTTCGGTTCAAACTCTACTGCAGTGATAATGTTGTCTTCGATGGTAAGATTTACACCGACTTCTTCTGCACCACCTGGAGAAACGTAGCTGCCGATCACAGAGTACTCACCATTTTTGTAAGAGTCATTGGCTGCCATCATGGCAGGATTGGCAGTAGTTTGCATATGTTGAGCACCTGCTGGAGAAGCTGTCATAGAAGTGGCACTCTTGTTTCTAGATTGAGAGGTGATTGCCCCAACGGCGAGAATTGCGACAATCGCAATTACGACGACACCCATGCCGAGGTAGGGATTCTTTTTAGATTTGTTTATTAGAGTAGTGTCTTCCATATCGCTCCCTTGAAAATATTTTTACATCCTACATGCCGTAGTAGATATAGTCTTAATTCATCAATGTTTACACTTAATAAGCAGTTGTTCTAAGTCTATTGCGTTAAGTTGTGTGCCAATAAAAAGAAGCGTGTTTTTCTTAGGTTCTAGTAAACCCCACTGAGTTTCTTCAAATTCTAACCGGGTCCCCACATATTGCAAGAGTACTTTTAAATCTTTTTGGTCGCTGGTGGTGATGCGGAGGACGCCTTTGGCGCGCAAGATTCCTCTGGGCAGAGTTTTTATGACCCCTTGGAGCTTCTCTAAATCAAGAGCGTCACTCCCCTCAAAAAGATACGTCTGAAACTGCTCGTGTGAGTGTTGATGCTCAGCGTCACTGGTGGTGGTTGACTTGGCTTGGTGCAGCCGAACCTCTGGATCCAAAAAGAGTTGGGGATCAAGGTCATGACGGAACTCAATCACTCGGACATCTGGGGTAAGACGCTCTAAAACCTTTCTGTTTTGGTCCACCTTTTCTTGGGTAGACAGCTCTACCTTAGATAAGATGACCAGATCGGAGTCAGCAATCTGAGAGGTAACTAAGCCGTGTTCTTGACGCAGAGCCTCAAAGTTTAGAGCATCAACAATACATAAAATTGCGTCGAGGCGAACGCGCTCTGAGACTTTAGGATCTTGGAGGGCATCACGGATCGGCTCGGGGTCGGACAGTCCAGAAGCTTCCACCAGAATGTATTGAGTTTGCGGAGCTGTATCCAGGATGTAGTTAATGACCCTGGGAATATCACTTTTGGCTACACAGCACATGCAGCCATTGGCTAACTCAATCACGCCCTCGTTTTTTTGCTTCACGAACTGGCTCTCCAGTTTGACATCGCCAAACTCGTTGAGCACCACCGAGACTTTCAGATTGGGATGCTTTTCTAGCAACCAGTTGAGAAAGGTAGTTTTGCCGGCTCCTAGAAATCCGGTTAGGAGCACAACTGGAACTTTTTCAGTCATTGCTTTACAGTAGGCTAAAGAGAAAAGCTGGTCAACTGTAATATGAGTTCTCCCCTCGCCAAGAAAATCAAGCAAGCACGAATCGAAGCTGGCCTCAAGCAGGCCGAGTTGGCGTATCGCGTGGGTATTTCCACGCAATCAATCTCTGCTTTTGAGAGTGGGCGAATTAAGCCTGCTCACAAGTATCTCGAGAAAATTGCTCAGCACACTCATAAGCCGCTGTACTTCTTTACTGGTCAGAAGGTTGCTGAGGCTCTGCTCAGAATCGATGAGATCCTGGCTGAGTTGGCTGAAATTAGGAAACTGCTCTCCAAAGTCGTCGAAGGTGAAGATAGTTAGATAATTTTTTGTTCTTTACATGAGTAGTGAGCCTCCTTTCCAACGATAATGTGATCGAGAAGTTCAACGCCAAGCAGCTGCCCAGCTTTGGCGATCCTTTGAGTAAAAAGTAAATCTTCTGCGGAAGGACTCGGGTTGCCACTGGGATGGTTGTGGGCCAGAATTAAGAAGTGAATGGGGTGGTGCTTAATGAGGCCAAAGATATCACTTGGACGAATATTTATTTGATTGGCGCTGCCAATGGCAAGTGTTTCTTTCAAGATCAGCTGCATCCGGGTATTGAGGTAGAGACAAATCAGCCGCTCCTGCTGCGCATAGCGAATTTCTCCCAGTTGAGTAAGCACTTTGAGGAGTGAGTCCATCAGGGGATACCCAGAAGGGCGGAGTCGCTCTACCAGCTCAAGAATGGCCAGGATTTGGCAAGATTTGGCAATCCCTAGTCCTTTAATTTTTAACAGATCAGCAAGCTCCACCTTGGTGCTAAAAGTAAACTGCTGATGAATTTGGTCCGCTAGCTGACTGACTGGAACGTCACGCGAACCGCTGCCCAAGATAGTGCTTAGTAATTCCGGTGTAGAAAGTTGCTCTACTCCACGTGTCTGAATCTTTTCGCGGGGAAGTAGCTTAGGCCAGTGGGTCAGCTCTGATAGGTCCATGTGCTTACTCTACTCACCAAGCGTAGTAACAAGTGTATGAATGGTTACCCGAGGACTAAAGAACTAGCGAACCGTCACAGATTTAGCCAAATTTCTTGGTTTATCTGGGTCATTTCCCAATAGAACTGCGATGTGATACGCCAGCAGCTGCGAGATGACTGTCTGGGGGATAATGCTTGCAATGCCGCACTCGGAGACTGGAATGTGCCAGTCAAAGCTTTCATCAGCCTGGGTGGTGACTCCGATGATGTACGCTCCCCGAGCTTTCATCTCCATGGCATTGGAGAGCGTCAACTTGAGGTTTTCGTCATCATTGGCAAAAACAAGACACGGTGTCCCTGGCTCAATCAGCGCAATCACGCCGTGCTTGAGTTCCCCACTCGCAAAACCCTCGGTGTGCAGGTAGGTAACCTCCTTGATTTTTAGGGCGGCTTCTAAGGCAATTGGATACGAAGTACCACGGCCAATCGTAAAGATATGCGGCGCCGTGCTAAGTTGGTGGGCGAGTGGCAGAATATATTTTTCGATAAATGACGGCTCTAGAATTTCTTGGAGTGCTTGGCTGCTGGCTTGCAAATCCTTCGCAGCACTTTCCCCCCCTGCGGCGAGTGTGATCAGGGTGGAGATCTTGGCAACAAAAGACTTGGTGGCGAGGACAGCAATTTCTGGTCCGGCTGAGAGATGAATCGAGAAATCAGCTAGTCGATCTAAGGATGAGTTCTCCCGATTTACCAAACAAAAAATCGGAAAGCCTTTTTTCTTGAGAAACTGCGCGTGTTCAATAATGTCGGCGGTTTCACCACTTTGGGAGAGAAAAATGACAGTTGTCTTAGCATCTATTAAGTCTCGCCAGTAACCAAACTCGCTGCCGCTGTAGGCTTGGACAGCAACTTTTTTTAGTTGGGCAAAAAGATAGGTCCCAATCAGTCCGGCGTGATATGCCGTTCCACAGCCAACAAAAACAATTTTTTGTTGTAGGTGCCGGGAAAATTCAGTAATATCTTCATTAAAGTTGCTGATTACTCCTGGCTGTTCATGAATCTCTTTTAGAAGAAAGTGGGGAAAGCCATTTTTTTCAACTGCCTGGGCAGAAATTTCCAGCTGCACAAATGTGAGTGTTTTTTCTTGATCAGTGGCCATATTGAAACAGCTGATTTCTCCGTCTGCAAAAAGAATCAGCTCATCATCTTCTAAAAAGTAGCCTGCCTGAGTGTGCTCGGTGAGCGCAACAGGATCACTGGCTAGATAGCAACCTCTCTCCGATTTACCGACCACCAGTGATGAGCCTTTTTTGATCGCAACAATCTGCTGAGTTTCAGCCTCTAGTACCACAATTGCATTGAGGCCTTCTAGTCGCTGGAAAGCAGTGGAAGCAGCTGCTTTTAAAGCCAGATTTTTCGCTGCCTCTTCAATTAAATGTACAATGACTTCGGAGTCTGTTTCCGAGATAAAATGATGACCCTTCGTTACAAGCTCTTCTTTCAAAGCCTGATAATTTTCCACAATGCCGTTGTGAACGACGGCTAGTTTGCCAGAACAATCAAGGTGGGGGTGGGCATTCAGTTGGGTGACACCACCATGGGTTGCCCACCTGGTATGGCCAATAGCAGCTCCAGAACTCCTCTTTTGCTGAATGACTGCATCACCGATCTTGCCAACCTGTTTTTCAACAAAAAGCTGTCCTCCATCCACTTGATATGCCACTCCCCAACTGTCGTAGCCGCGATACTCCAGTTTTTTTAATGCTTCTAAAGTAATGACCGCAGCGTCAGTCCGACTCCCAAGATAGCCAAAAATTCCACACATATGACCTCCCGTGTTTAAGGTAATTGACGATGACAGTACGCCGATGGGTTTCCGCAGATGCTATTCGCCCCTTTCTTGATTGTCAGGCGAATGCTCGCTAAAGTACTTAATCTTTAAATTCATTATATAGCTATGCTACGCTTATCCTAAGATGAAGTTTAAAATTTCCCGCAGAATGGCCACCATCTACATGTTGATAAATGTAGTCTGCTGGGGTGCGGCGCTGCCAGTGGTGAAGTATGGACTGGAGTACACCACGCCCTTTCGCTACTTACTGTATCGGTACTTTTTTGCGATTATTTTTTCCCTGCCACTCCTCTTTTATTACTGGCCCAAAGTGCGAAACAAAGTTCGAAAGATTTCTTTAATTGTGGCCTTAGAGCTACTCGGGACGACTTTTGCCTTAGCTGCCCTCTACATTGGTCTCAACCAGACCAGTGCTTTAAGCGCAAATGTTATAGGCACAGCACTCCCATTCTTTATCACTGTGGGTGGGGTGATTTTCTTACGCGAAAAACAAGAGAAAAACGAGTGGCTTGGGTCATTTTTGGCATTGGCTGGCACTTTACTACTGATTGCGGCGCCGCTGATCGGAAATTTTTCTCAGTCGAGCCATTCCTGGTCTGGGAATATTTGGATTATGATTCAGAACTTTGCGGCAGCAGCGTACTTTTTGCTCGCCAAAAAACGCTATGCCAAACTGCCTAAGTTATTTGTAGTGATTATCAGTTCTTATGTAGGAATGGTGAGCTTTGCAGCGCTCAGTTTCTTTGAAGTTGGCTTTTCGCTGAGCTCTTTGGTGGCGAGTATTCAAATGGACTTAACTCACCCAGCGGTCTGGCTCATTGCCTTATACATGGCAACCTTTGGCACGCTGATTGGATTGACCGCTTATATTCGAGCCCAAGACGGCATGGAAGCCTCAGAGGCTGGATTATTTGGCTATCTCCAACCCCTGGTATATTTTCCCTTGAGTATCTTTTTGTTAGCCGAGTCAATTTCTTGGGTGCAACTGATCTCACTTGGCCTAATCATTCTAGGCGAGGTGATTGCTCAGAAAAGAAAGCGACCAGCCACTCAATAATTACTGCGCTGGTTGGGTAGGTTGATTGATAGTCACGTCCACCTTGTCTGGAACATTAATCTGGGGAGACTGGGATTGGGTAGTCCGACTCAGGGCTGGTAAGCCGTAGTACAGCAAGCCCAAAACAAAAAGAATTAAGAGTATTACTCCTACTACAAATCCCATTCCACTGCTACTGCGCTCTGCAGCTGCAGGTGTGTTTATAATTGTTGCCATAAATTCCTTGTATTTCTAATACTGAGCTATATTATTCCGGTCAAATGTAAGAAACAGCTGAGGACTATGTAAAGAAGTTGTAAGGGAAGGACTCAACTCAATTGTGAGTCCAATAGGGGAAAATAGCGCCACAGTAGCAAAGAAAATTTTACGAGCAACTGAAGTCCTATTGTCTTTAACAGAACAAGTTCTCGGGCCATCTGGATTGGCACAATATCAGCAGTTTTCAGAAGAAATTCATACCCTAACAGCCAGAGGAAGAGATGTGAAAGTGCAACATTTTTATGTTGAAAATGGTATGGCTGATAGCATTTTTATAGATCAAAATCCAGTACTAACAATCTTTTTAGAAGGTGCTATGTCTATCTGTGGCGCTGCGGCTTTTCTTCTGGCTTCCAAGTTACCTGCTGAAGTTACTCCAGATCAGGCAATGGATGGTATTTGTTCGCAAGGGCTATTGAATGACCTTGCTTTTAAGGCACCTACAGGATTCTTAATGCCCAAGATCCTTGCAGGCAGATACATTCAGAATGTTCTATCGTTTGGTCCGAAGGGTGTTTCGTTTTCGAGCTCATTTTCTGCTCTACTGACTACTCTCAAAGAAGGATATGTTGCAAGTTTGGAAAGTTATGATCGTGTTAGAGATTTAACATTACCCCAAGAGGGATTTGTCAATGAAACAATGCCACATGGATTTGGTTGTCCGGTGGCTTTCACTAGTCATTCCAAATCAGAAAGCGGTTTAGAAGTGTTAAGCAAATCTTTCGGGCGAATATATCAGGCGCTGTCAGAAGTTGCTTAGATACTTGAGGTTGTTTCTGGACTAGATAACTACGTCCAGTCCCAACTGCTCAATCTTTTTTTTCCTAGTCCAATTTTTAATTTCCAGCTCTCTTTTTAGAGCTAGCGACTTAGTAATAAACTCCTCAGAGTAGATTATTTTTACCGGCTTGTGCGAACGCGTGTACTTGGCGCCAGTTCCATTTTGGTGGGCGAAAAATCTTTTCTCCATATTATTGGAAATGCCGGTGTAAAGACTGTTATCTTCACACAGGAGGATATAGGTGTACCACATGAATATATACCCATATGTTTACTTGAGCTTTGATGAGTATATGCTAATACACTCCCACATTCTCAGTCGAAAAACATCATTGTTAATTTATGCAACTATGCATTAGTCTGAAAATTGAAAACAAGGCTAAAGAGACAAAGACCATTGATAGTTCCATGATTACTCTTACAGATAGTCAAGGAAGAACATTTGACCGCTCAATTGACGGCCAAACAGCAAAAGGAATGGCTCAAGGAAAAGTTGACTTATTCCTACAGCAAGTTCAGCCAGGACTCAACGTGACTGGTGATATCGTATTCGATATCCCAAAAGACGCGACTGGATTAAAGCTCTTAGTCAAAGGTGGATATTTTGGCAAAGGCCAACAGATCGATCTGGGAAAGTAACGATCGTCTTCTTTCCGACTGGGCGTGAGCAATCGCGCTCAGGAGAAAAAAGACAATTAAGCGAAATTATAAACAGAATAACGATGTGTGTTTTAATTTGCTCTTTAACAACCTACGAACTTAGCGATATGCGTAAACGAGGAAAATTGATATAATTTAGTTATGAGTGAAGGGAATCAAGATAATCCAAGGGCAGTATTTTTAAGGCAGCGATATCCCAAACTTTCTGCAAGCCTAGAAGTCACACAGGCGGCGAAACGTACAGAAAGATTGAAAGGAAAAATATTTCCTCGTGACCCAGACCTAAGAATTCAAAACTATCTTGATAGACTAAGAAGCGCTATTTATCGGACGGATGGGAAAGTTAGAGACTTTGCTGTTACACAATTTAAAAAAGTTCTTGTTGACCGTTATGTGGTACGGATTGAAGATATTTCTGAAAAATATTGGAGAGCACATCTACGAGTTGTACGAAATAGAGGTCTATCAGGCGATTGGCAGGATTTACCCGAAGAACAGGTGTCAACAATCAAACACGAACATCTTGCTCAAGCGAAAGAGGATCAAAAAGGAAGTATTGAGGAGTGGATCGATCATCTTGCATCTGAAAAATCTTCTTACTTACCAGATCATCTTAAATACTGGGCATTTGCAGGGATGCTCGGACTTGAACGATATGAAAAGACTGAAAAAGACCAACAGGGGAATGTAGTTAAGCAAGGCAGATTTCCAGAGCGTCCGAGTGGCAAACAACGTTCGGTTAAAATGTTTCCTGAAGTAAATGAAAACGGTTTGAAGTTCATCGCCTCAGCCTATAAGGCCCAAGGAGACAACGAGCCTATTTATTGGGGGTATAATCAAGATATTCCCGAAGGGGTCAGACCATCTTTTTTAGACGCTCTTTTAAGAAAAGATTTTCGCGCAGCATATGGATGGGTACAGGAGTATATTCCTCCTATTACAGACGAGGAAATGCAAATAACAGGAGGAGAGGATTGCGGCTGGGTTACTTTTTCAAAACAAAAAGGTCATACGGGAAAGGGTGTAGCAGATACGCTTGTGGGAAAAGGGACAGGTTGGTGTATTGCAGGATCAGAAACTGCACAAAACAAATATTTAGATAATGACGCAAAATTACATATTTACTATACTCGTGATAAAGATGGCAACCAAGCAAATCCTCGTGTGGTCATCGTATCTGAAGAAGATCGCGTTACGGAAGTCCGTGGCATAGAGTGGGAAGAGAATCTTGATGACTATATAAAAGCATCACCTGTCATTGGAGA